>Ga0208545_1000448_pt1 | contig 19252 bp, 17 predicted proteins | sample DEB08_DNA_12_FD_185498 | JGI IMG/M metagenome (GOLD analysis project Ga0208545, IMG submission 185498) | Aqueous microbial communities from the Delaware River and Bay under freshwater to marine salinity gradient to study organic matter... | ecosystem: Environmental > Aquatic > Marine > Coastal ... | reverse complement strand
TTAAGTCCTGCATAAGCAAAACTTTATCGGCTTCTCCTCCTTTCGCTCCGTGTATAGTTGACATTGTTATACGAGGATTTTTATTTATTTGCTCTCCATTCGCCCTCATATTACGAATATAGTTTTCAGTCATAGGATCTAATCCTTCAAATGCTTCGTACCAAACATTGTCAGTTATTAATCCATGTTGTTCTTTACATTCTTTTATTGTGTACTTGGAATCTGCATGAAACAATTTACCTTTTCTAAAACCATCTAATACATTTGATCCTAGGTATTCGTATATGTTTTTTATTTCTAATGTGTTGAGCATGCCACCTTTACGCCATGCTTCCCAGTTATTAAGTGCTAGTAATAGTTTAAGTGGTATAGAGTTCATACCTTTGTATTGATAATACCACCCACGAATCTGGCACAACTCTTTAACATCATCTAAAAAATAATTTGCTGATGATAATACCAACCAATTACCCTCTGACATATCTACTTGTGTGACGTCTGAATATCTTTTTAGTATACCTTCAGCTGCTCTGGGTTTGTATGATTTGTCAAATCTATTTTGTACTTTACTTATAATATTTTGTGATAGCTCATGTATAGGACCACCTGGTATTCTATAAGATTGATCAAGAGTCTTGATGTCATCTACTTCTTCTTTAAGTGCTATGAAGTGATCTACATCTGCACCAGCCCACTTGAATATAGCCTGATCATCATCACCTGCTATGTATGTTTTCTCTGCTCTAGACCAGATTTTTCTTACCATGTCCCATTGTAAAAGAGACAAGTCTTGCGCTTCATCTATAAATAAAACTTCAAACTTATTTATAGAATCTTTTAAAATAAAATCCTCAAGTAAATCCGTAAAGTCTCTCAAACCTTTTTCTTTTTTAAATTTATTTAACTCTTCAGCTAATAGATACAATGTATTTCGCTCTATGTCTAACATGTTTTGTCTAGAGTCATAATACTCAAGTAAATCCATACGTTTTACACGTGCTGTATTTATAATTGTAAGATACTCATTGTCTGAATTAAATGTACCATCTTCGCTAGAATACTTTGCAGTCTTAATAGGTATGCCACATTTTTGTCCAAATTCTTTATAGTCTTCTGTCTTCATCATTTTTTCTTTGGTCATACCCAATTGATTAAATGCGTATGAATGTAAAGTTCTAAAAAATGGTAGATCGTTTTCTTTATCTAAACCAAATTTATCTGCAGCTCTGTCTGCTGCTTCTGTTGCTGCCTTTTTTGTAAATGAAAAGTAACCTATCTGTTTAGGTCTTATCCCATTTTGTATAAAGTCGTCGACTAATTTTAACAACGTTGTTGTTTTTCCGGTCCCTGGTGGACCTAGTATTATTGTCTTCATACTTTTTCAGTTTCCTTTCTGCTATCTTCAGCTGTACTTGTGTAAGTTCTAACTCTTCTGTTAGTTCTTGTATTATTAATCTAAATCTTAAATGCCAATTCTTACCTATATCTTTTGAAAATTTCATTAAAATACTTCTTCCTGATATTTGACTGGTGATACACTTGCATCAATTTTTTTCATTGTTTTAATTTTAATTACTCTTGGTTGTTGAGTCTTTACTCTTAATCTTGTTTCTTCTACAAAAATATCTTCTAGTCTTTTAATTAAGTTACCTGTTTTAATTTTATCCATGTCCCAGTTATTCTTTTTTAAGAATGCATAAAAGTCTTCCATTCTAAAATATGTAAAGCCATCTTCTGTGTATGGTAGTTTATTAAAGATATCGTCTTTAGTTCTTGCTGATTGTCTATTGGTTGTCCAATCTTGCAAGAGTCCTGTTAGTTCATTAATAGGATCTAAAGATTCCAATGGTTCTACTTCTTGTAAGTTAGACATCATTGGTTTTAAAAAATGTTGTTTCCAATCTTTTGGTTTTGGTACAGGTACAATTTTATTTGCTTGATCTAAACATGCTAGTGCAAACATACCTGGATTATAAAGTTGTTCTGATTTTAATTCTATTCTAGTTTTATCTACATTTAAAAACCATTGCGGAGGATTAGAAGTATACTTTGTTAAACTTCCAAGGACTGGCATTTCTTCTTCACCAAATCCAACACCAAATCTTTTTGTTCTACATAACCCTGATTGACATACAGAATTAATTGGAGCATCCTTGCATCTATATTTGTCATAACCTTTTCTATTAACAGATTTAATTAACTGTTGTACTTCGTTATTACTCAAAGGTGGGTCCATATACTTTAAGTTTGCTTCTACTATTTTATCTTCCCATGTATCTGGTTCTGATTGTTTATAAAATACTGCTATGTTAAACAAAGCATTATTTCTGGACCCTTGTCCAAATCCTGTTGCTGCTAGTTTATTTAAACATGGCGGTCCCAAGGGGAAGGCCTCTGTTCGTTTCTTTTCTGCAACTCGAATTCCTTCAACATCTCCTCTGGTGCAACTAAACTTATCATACGCAGTATAAAACTGCTCAAGTGTAAGAGCATTACCGTTATCATCAATCGCATATCGTAGTCCTTTCGTATCATTGTAGTAGGGTAAATTTAAAAAGTTACCTGTGTCCCCACGTTCCACAAGTATCTCTGTTTGTTTTGGAAATATTTCTGATCCTTCATACCCAAGTATGATAGACATTTCTTTTAATTTTGATTGCATCAAAGATGCAGGAATGTTTTCTTTGGTAAATAAAAATACGTGGGCTCCGCCTGATTTACTGCGGCAGACTATGAGAGGTAGTTTAAGATCCCTAATACTTTTAATGAAGCTAGTATGATCAAAGTTATATTCGTCAATATCAATACACCCCCACCTACAATCATTGTTCTCCGTAATAGGGATGATGCCCAAGGCTGGGCCTTTTCCTTCGAGGTGATTTGTCCAGAGTTCATCGGTGACGTCTTGACGAACAATAAAAGCTTTGCCTTGTTGCTTTCCGTTGCTGCCTCGCTCACCGGGTTGATATTGTCCATAAGCGATTTCTAATCCTGAAAATATTGTTTTAAATTTATGCATTATCATTTTTTCTTTCTTTGTAAAGGGCGAAGTTGCCTTCGCCCCATATTTCCTCTAGTACGGAGTACTATCAGAAGATGTCTCTTCCACATCTGCTTTTGTTTGCACGCTTCCTTTGGATACATTACTGGCAAAATCCTTTGCATTTAAATACAAAGTCTTGTCGTTCTGTCCCATAATTCTGTCTTGCGTAACCACCCATCCATACCAAGAACCTTTATCATTCTTTTGTAGCGTAGATGCTAGGTTATACACAACTCCATGCATAGGTGGGATAGCAAATCCACCTTTTCCATCAGGTATTTGTATGGTTTTCATCATAGAATTCCATTTTTTACTGACATTTAATTGAGTTGATTTCATTGTAATCAAAGCAGGAGTATAACCACCTGTTTTTGTCTCAATCATTACATAGTAAGATGCTGTCTCTTCAAGATAATTACCATTTGGTAATCTAATCTTTGAGCCATCTCTCTTACCTGTTGCAATTACCGGGCTGTTCGGTAGGTGAACTGCGACTGGAGCACCTGGTCCGTCCCCTCTATCCGACCACTCTGGGTAATCTTTTTTGTAGTAACAAGGAATTACCTTGATACCTTTTTTACCATCGTATAGTTCGCTGGTAACAGTATTATAGATCATGCCAGGTTTGGCACCTTCTATATACTTTGCATCACCATCAGTTACCTGTGGTGAAAGCTGTCCCAAGATTCTGACAAACGGTAACGCCATATCTTCTTGCGTCATGTTTTCAAAACCTTTAGCTGCATCCTCACCAAACAAGGCAAGTGATCCAGTATCTTTTTTCATTACTTCATTACTCATTATTGTTTCTCCATTATTTCCGGGTTATTTTAGTTTTATCTTTAATCCATGTATTAAAGATATCAGAAGGCATGTCGAGCCCGGACTCAACACGCTCCTGAAATAGAGCTGTCAATGTATTCCAAGCCGCATCAGATTTCTGTTGCGGATCAAATCCATTTTCAGCTGCAAGGTTCAACAATTGTTTCGCCTTGTCATCTTCTCCCTTTCCAAATGTTACAAAAATATTGTTTTTAATAATATCTCCTAACCCCTGGTCACGAAGCCATTTATAGGCTTGCTCTCTTTTCGTTTCATCTTTTGGAAGAGTGCACCTAAATTCTTTTTTAACAGATACATTAGAACCATCAGATAATTTAATTGCTGACAATCCCTGCTCTGCTAATAATTCTGGTATAATACGAGAACTAATCTCGTCTATTTCTTCTTTTTTATTTTTGACTTGTTCTTCTAGATTTACAAGTTCATCTTCTTTTTGTTTTAACCTTACACATTCTTGTGCAATAGTTGTTACCTCTACATTGTCTAAAAGATCTTTAGAATCTTTTAACATTTCATCTTGTATATTAAAGGACCCACTACCTGTGAATACTTTTACTTTTTCATCACTCATTATATTATCCTTTCTGATAGAGATCGAAATTTATTGGATAGTATTTAGCCTCTCGTCGATCCCATTTCAAGAGATTAAATTTACCACTTGTATAATCACTTACAATTGCACAAGAAATACCTATTACTGCAGGATCTCCTGTTAAAAGAACATAATCTTGTTGTCTTACATCTTTTAAATTTTTTTGCATCTTAAATACAAATGGACTTGATGAGAATATTATCTGTGAATCTGGACCAAAGTTAGGCAAACATATTACAAGATAACCGAAATCAGAAGCACCTAAAATATTTATATTTGCAGGTGGATGTTGTAATACATAAACAAAATTTTCTTTAGGATTCTCTTGTTTAAAAGATAAAAAATCCGCTAAAGATTTTGGCTTGTACAATTCAAAAATTTTATTCTTCATTCTATAATTCTCTTGACAGTTTATATAATAGTATTTATATAATTGTCAACTAGAAAGAAGAAAAAAATGATTAATTATAAATTTAAGACTAAACCTTACGACCATCAGTTGAAGGCATTAGATAAGTCGTGGGATAAAAAACAATATGGCTATTTTATGGAGATGGGTACAGGCAAATCTAAAGTGCTTGTTGATAATATGGCTATGCTATACGATAAAGGTAAAATAAATGGGGCGTTAATTATAGCACCTAAAGGTGTTTATAACAATTGGTTTGCTCAAGAAATACCAATACATTTATCTAGTCACATAAAACCAAAAATGGTACTCTGGACTGCTTCAACATCAAAAGCAAAGGATAAAGAGTATCAATCATTATTCGAAACTGGCTATGACCTTCACATCCTAATTATGAATGTTGAGGCTTTGAGCACAGACAAAGGTAGATTGTTTGCTGGTAAATTTTTACGTGCACACAGAGCTTTGATGGCTATTGATGAATCTACTACTATCAAAAATCCTACAGCTAAAAGAACTAAAGCTATTGTAGCTCTAGGTAAAGAAGCTTACTATAAAAGAATACTTACAGGCTCTCCTGTAACTAAATCTCCATTAGATTTATTTAGTCAATGTGCTTTTTTAGATGAAGAATTATTAGAATCAGGTTCTTATTACTCTTTTAAAAATAGATACGCTGTTATGAAGACTCACAATTTTGGTGGTCGTAGAGTACAATTAGTGCATAGTTATCAAAGATTAGATGAACTAGCTGACATATTAAAAGGTTTTTCTTACAGAGTATTAAAAGAAGATTGCCTAGATTTACCAGATAAAGTGTATATCAAAAGAGAAGTAGAGTTAAGTAAAGAACAAAAAGAAGCTTACTCTACTATGAAATCCGCGGCCCTCGCTTCTTTAAAAGGCAAGATGGCTACGGCTCCACACGTTTTAACGCAAATGATGCGTTTACATCAAATAACTTGTGGACATTTAAAAAATGATGATGGCACAACTACTGATCTTAAAAATGGTAGAATAGATGAATTGATAGATTTACTTGATGAAGTAGAAGGCAAAGTTATTATTTGGGCTAACTACGTTTACGACATAGAAGGTTTGGTAAAAGCTATTAGTAAAGAGTATGGAGAAGAAACTGTTGTACAATATTATGGTAAAACTTCATCTGATGATAGAGCAAAAGCTATTAAATCTTTTCAAGACCCTAAATCAAAAGTAAAATATTTTATAGGTAATCCACAAACAGCAGGTTATGGTATTACATTAACTGAAGCAGGTACCGTTGTGTATTTTTCTAATGGATATGATTTAGAAAAAAGGCTACAGTCAGAAGACAGAGCACACAGAATAGGTCAAAAGAAGTCGGTAACATACGTCGACTTTATAGCACCAAAAACTGTAGATGAAAAGATTGTAAAAGCGTTAAGAAATAAAATAGATATCGCTAGTCAAGTTATGGGAGAAGAATTAAAAGAATGGATCTAATAATTATGAATGATAATTTATATCAACTGATACCTGTCACAAAAGAAATTATGGAAGGTATAGTTATAACTGCTGAAATAGATTGTTTTGCCTTGTGTGATATTTTAAGACTTAAACTATCTGGTTATGTTGATAGTTTAAACTTACATATTATGAATGATGGCTCTGGTAGCTTTATGGGTTGTATGTGTAGATAGGATTTTCTAGGACAAAAGTATTTTTTGTTAAAAATTATAAATCAACTAATCCCGTTTCGCGATTCAAAAACTTGTATTCTATTTTTGTAGTAGCAAAGTCTTCTTTTATTTTATTACAGATTTTCTCTACATCAAACTCACCACAACTATAAACATCAAACTGCATTAGTGCAGGGTTTGGTTCATCCCAAATATGCATTGTAATGTGTGAAGTCTCAATGATTGCAACACCTGTGATACCTCTGTTGCCAGGCATTTTACAATACTTAACATATGGTCCCATAAATATTTTCATATCTATAGAATCAACAAATTCTTTCATCCACTCTGTAAGTTGTTCTTCATCCATTGGTGGACGAGATGCTTCTGCTCGGATGATTAAATGTTTATGTACTAATAAACTATTTTTCATCCTGGCTCTTTACACTAATTCTTTAGCACTTCCAAGTATAGGTTTGTATTTTGTTTTACCCTCTGATCTATATGCATGTAAAAAACTAGCTCTTGGTTGATCTGGTATCCAGCTACAGTGGATCCAGCCCGAGTTGGGTTCGCCAGGAGTGTAGTATTCGAGAATCAATTGATCTGGTGTAAGGTTATTTTTAATCCAATCAAAAAGTTCAGCATTATCTACGCCAATACATTCGAAGTCTGCGGCTTCAGCTTTGGCATGCTGTGAATTTGCAGAGCTACCGATCGCCATACATAAATCCACGCTCCGGTATCCGCTAGTCACCTTAACTCTGCCAAAGTGATCACGTACCGGCTGTAAAATATTTTCACATAAACCCTTTAATTTTTCTATTTGATCTGCGTTAGGGTTATTATCTATACCTTTACGCACAGCTGTATCTGATTTGATTAATTCTTGAAGACTAAAATTACGCGAAAGCTGCATTAGTTTATCAGCCTCTCTATTGCGAAGAGTGCAGCAGTTCCCGCAGCTGCCAAGAGAACCCAATAGACCTTGTCTATCTTACCGCCCAATTTCTCGACGTCTTCGTGTACATGTTTTAAATTTTTCTTAAGACCTGAAATGTGTCCGTATAAAGATAAAATGTGCTCTCTTGTTGTTTTAGGTTCTATTGCCATTAGGCTAATCCCTTTTGTTTTAATCTTATTGCTTGTTCCCCTGGGGATAATAAAGCAGTTTCTGTTGATGTCAATCCTGTTGCTTGGTTGACTGGAGCCTGTACTGTCTTGATATTAACAGGTGCTGGCTGCGGTGGTAATGGTGGCACCGGTAATTTAGCTGTTGTTCTATCAGTTTTTATACTTGTTGGTAATTGAATACTTGATATTCCATCACGATATACTTCTCTTTCATCAAATGGAAACTCTCCATTTAAATCTGCATCTTCTAATTCATCGATTATGTCTTCTAGTTCATCTTCAGGAAACAATGCATCTTCATTGATACTTTTCTTGCTGCCTGTTCTATCCATGTTTTCTTCTATTTCTTCTATTTTTGATTCAAATCTAGGAACAGAAAAAGTTAATGGTCTAAACTCACCATCAATAGACATATCAATTTGTCCTGATGGTAATCTTCTTGCTTCAGCTTCATCAAAAATAAAGTCTTCATCTAATCCTAATTCAATCATTGTGTTAAATGCTTGATAAAGTTTTTGTTGTTGTCTCCAAGCAAGTCTTTGTTGTTGTATAAAGTCAGATAATATTTCTGCTTTAGTTCTGTTAAACTTATACATGTTACTTGCTTGTGGTGCTTCGGTTCTAATATTTTTTAAATCAGTAACAAAGAAGTTCATTGATCTTTTTAAATCTACTTTTAATGGTTTAATACCAGTAAATAATCCCATTAATATATCCTCTAGATCATAACTAGATCCTGTTCCTGTTAATTTTTCTCTAAAACCATAATACAATTGTCTAGCAGTTGTAATTGCACCAGGTTCTAATGCACCACCTTGACCAAATGTACCAAATAAATGAGCTAATGATTTTGAAAATATTTCTTCGTAGTCACCATTTTCTACAGCAAGATCACTATATATTTTACCACCTGTTTTCTTTTTATTATTTGTTATCTCACTTATAGTTTCTAGATAAATTGTTTTATTTAAAAATGGTGCAAGTAATTCACCAAATGGTCCTGTAGGACTAAATATCATATCCATAATAAATTTATCTATATCCTGTGGATTTGCTTTTTGTCTTTTAAATTTATTTATTGCAGCTTCAAACGGTCTTATTACTGTGTCATAACCAATCAAACTTGAAAGATCTACAACTTTGAACACACCATTTTCATCTACTGTAGATATTGGAACTAGATCAGAGTTTCTTTGAAATTCTGGTGCAACATACATTTTGTATTTGTCCATTAACTCTTCGGATATACCTGTAATACCATTGTAGATTCCATGAGTTGCCATAGATAAACCACCCATTACTGTAAACTGACCCATTGCTCCTCTGATACCCATTGATCTCATGATAGGATCTGAAGAAGACATCTCTCTTAAATTTACTCTTAATGTATTAAAACTTGTTCTAATCATTTCAGATGGAAACGATACGAAGTTACCCAATGGTGTTGCTTTTAGTGTCTGAACAATTTTAGGAACCAAACTATATGTAGGCATTGTATTTCTTACATAGTAAGCTGCACCTAATTTTATAGCTTCATCTAAATCCATTTTAGTTCCATCAAATTTAGTTTTAGGTAATTTTTGTCCAGCTATTTCATCAAACCAAGTGCTCATTCTTTTTAAATCTTTTTTAGCAAAGTCAGTTAAAAAAGATTTGTACCAGTTATATGCAAACCATTTCCAAACGTTATCGCCACCTGCGTATATTCTACTAGCAGTTTTTAATAATCCTTTTGTTTCTAAATATTTTGTAAGTTGATCTGTATCTTTAATTGATTGATTTTTAATTAATCTTAATACTGCTGTAAGTTCAGCAGCTACCAAGTTTTCATCTAAAGCTCCATATTTTATACCTTCTGCAACGTCATCTAATAATCTTTTTTCTGCGTCAGCTCCTAGTTTACCTGCATTAAATATGTCATCGACAGCCATTTTTACAGAGTCCATCATCGATGCTCTACCACCAATTAGTCCTCTATTCATGACAAACATACTAGCAAATGTAAAGTTTCTGCTTTGTGTTGCTGGAGATAATACTGTTTTACCATATTGAACTGCAACCTTTGGTCTTATTAAAAGATTTTTATATAAAAAGTTTTGTGCAAGATCATCAAGAGGACCTTTCATTGTAGTAATATCGTTAATCAAATCTATTGGACCATATAGTTTACTTGTTTCTGTTTTTAATAATCCAATACCATCTATTTTTCCTACTTGTCTTACACCTTTACCAAGTTTGTCTGGTGTAATTCTATAAGCAATTTCAGCAGCTTCTCTAGTTTTAAATAACTGACCTGTTCTAACCATCAATTCACCTAGTCTATCAAACATCATTTTGTTAGTTGTTTGCGTAGATAGATTAGATACTGTTTGTAATACTGTATTTTTTAAATTGTTATCTTTTCCTAAAACATTGGCTATAACTTCTGGTAGTTCTTCGCCTGTAGATATAACTTTATCTGATCGTAATCTTTTTTTAGAAATTTCTGTAAGAGTTTGTATGGGATCTCTGTTATCTGTTTTAGCAAATCTTAATAAATCATTTACCTCATCTCTTGCTAATTTTTCTGTAGCTTGTTTAATAGGTAGGCCATCTCTTTTGGCTATCTGTTTAGCTGTATCTTTCATAGCTCTGTTTTTAGTTGATAGACGCACAAAGAAATCAACAGCATCTTTGAATACTTTAGAGCTTTCATCAACACTGTAATTAGGATTTGTAAATACAGCATATGACTTTCTCATGTAGCCTCTAATGTTATTCATCAAAGTATCTTTTATTAAAGAATCTTTAGGTAATACTTTTGCAAAAGTATTTTTTACTTCCATCAACTCATCATTTAATAATTTAGCTGTAGGTTGTAATATTTTAGGTAGCGCTTTTAATTGTCTTTGACCTTTAAAATATTCTAATATGTCATCTAGGTATTTATCTTGAGATGCAGGTGAAGTTAATTTAGTGTCATACATTTTTTTAGATGCTTTTACTAAATCATAAGTTTTCTTTTCTATGCTATCTAATAATTTTTCAATAACTCTTGCTTTAGATACCATTTCTTTTTCACCTCGAATACTAATAGCAGCCATCTCTGGTGTATTTTTACCAATAGATCTTAACCAAGATAAACCATTGTCTACTTTTTTAAGTGTTCTTCTCAATGGATCCGCTGATTCTACACTAAACATTCTCCAGTCTTTGTAGTCTGGTAATTCTTTTACTGATTTTGGTACTAATGGTTTGATTGCTCTGCCTGCTAATTGAGGTGCTTGTTTTAAACCTTTTGCAATAGTTGGTAATACAATTGGATCTAGTGCTGCTATTTTACTAATAGGATTAACTACTAATGCATTAGCAGTTTTTGCACCAATACCTATAACTTTACCTGTAGTCCATAAACCATATCGTGCTCCAATATTTAATCCTTTACCTACAAGAGGTATACCACCACCAATGATTGCACCTTCTTGACCAAATTTTAATTTGTTTACAAGTCTAGCTGTAGCTAGTTCTCTACCTGATAAACCTTCTTCATCTACTTTGTCTATAAATAATGTAGGACGATCCGCGTCTGAAAAAGCCATATCAGTAATACCTAAAGCTAAACCACCTTTACCGACCCGCGTTGCAAGACTCGTTGAGCTCGCAACTGTATTTCTAATATATTTATTTTTTATTTTACCAATACTTTTATCTATGTATTTAGATAAGTTTCTAACGTTTTTTATTTTGTCAGCATTACCTAAAAGTTTTAAGGCAACTGTACTTGGTATACCATATTGACCAATAATAGATGTAAGATCTCCTTGCCATGTATTAGGGTTACCGTGATCTAATAAAAATTTTCTAGTAATACCATCTAATTTATTTGTAAAATTAGTATCAAGTCCTTTATCTACTCCAGCTGTTACAAATTCTAGTACACCTTTAACAGCTCTTACTGGTCCATCTACAATACCTCTTTGTAATTCTGTTGCTAAATCTCTTTCTTCATCAGTCTCTCTAAAACCTTTTTGAAATAATGGATTTTGTATGCCTTGTTCTTTAGCTTGTTTTTCTGCTTGCATTACATTTACACCAAGACCTGGTATAAATCTTAACCATGATAGAGGATTGTTTACAGCTGTTGCAGCTTTATCTAAAACTCCAGCTTCTTCAGCGTCTTCAATAATTTTTAGAAAGTCCTGTTCTTTAGGAACTTTAAAATATGATTCACTGGACATGGCTTACGCCTCCTGTGGTAGAACTAATTGAACCTGGTATTTAAGATTAAATGAATCTACGTCTGATTGTGTTCTTATTTCAGCAAAGTCAGCTAATGCTTCATAACTGTTTGCAAGTAAAGTTACAATGTCATCGCCTATTTCTTTTGGAAGTCTAGCTCTAATTTCATCGTAGCTTAATTGTGGTAGATCTTGTCTTGGTTGTGTTGTACTTGTTTCTTCAATATTAACATCTGCAATACCACCTGGTGTTGCTTGCATCATATTAACATCTGTTGTAACTGCTCCACCTTCAGCAAATTGCATTCCAAATTCTTGAGTCATCGTTGCAAGGAATTGAGCTTGTAGTCTTGCTTTTTCTTGAGAGTAGTTTGGTCTTTTCTTATAATCAGAACCATATTGTCCTCTTAATTGTTTATCAGCAGCTTTACCTGCAGCTTTGATTGCTTCTGTGTTTGAACCTAGTTTAAAGAAGTCTGATACATCACCACCTTTGATTAGGTAGTATTCTTTGTCTTGATTATATCTTATGTCAATTTCTGCTATTTTATCTTTTTTTTCTTGTTCACTTAACGTATCATCTTCTCTGATAGTTTCTCTTTTAGTTTCATAGACTGCATCAAATGCTACTAATCTTCTGCCAAAATCACCTTGAGCTTTCAACGCTCCGATATCCATTTCTGCTTGTGCGCCTGTTAGACCCATAATTTTTTCATTTCTTTTATCTACTGCATCTTGATATTCTTCTAATGTTTGTGCTTCTCTTTTATCTATCGACGATCCAAGGTCCACTCCTAATTGAGAAAGAGGTTTTGATGCTGATGCTAATGCACCTCTAAAACCTGATCCTTCTGATGGAGCTCCAAGTATATCTAAACCTGCACTAGCAATTCTTAAATAATCACCAGTTGATAAACCTTTAGGTTTTCTTCTTTCAGGCATAGGAACTTTTTCAGAAAAAGATTCATAGATATCCATAACGCCACCATTTTCTTTAGCGACACGGCCACCTCTAAACATTGGTCTTCTTAAAATTCTACTCATTAACTAAATAATCCTTTTACTGCTCCACCTAATCCAGCAGCACCAATACCTAGTCCTAGTAATTGTTGTGTTGTGCTTGGCGGAGGTGTTGATTGAACTTGTGTTGCAGCTGGGAATCCACCAATAACAGATGCTAATTGTGGTCCAATTAATCCTAGTCTTGTGTAGTCTCCAAACGCTGCTTCTCTAGCTTGCTCTTGGTCCGCTGCTAATCTTGCTTGATCTAGTTGTCTTTGTTGTGCACCTAGTTGAGATTGATATGTACCTAATCCTTGTTGTGCTGCTAAATCTCCAGCTCTAGCTGCTTGTGCTTGTTGAAATCCTTGTTGTCTTAATTGTGATTCTAATTGTGCTCTAGCTATTGCACCTGTCGCTTCAAACTCACCCATAGCTGCAGCTTCTCTACCACCACCAAAAGCTCCTGATCTTACAGCTGAATCTCTTAATGACATTAAACCTTTGTCTTGTTCTCTTTGTAATGATGCTAGTGATGCATCAATAACTTCTTGTTGATATGGTGACATGTAAGATGCAATTGAACCTGCTTGATCCGCTGTTCCTGCACCTGTACCAGTTAGTTGTCCAAGATTAGCTGCTGCTGTTGCTGCCGCTGATTCTAATCCTGATTGACCGGCTACAAATTGTCTACCTGTATAAGTAGCTGTAGGTAACGCTTGATTTAATAATCTTAAACCCTCGTTAGTAACGCCTAGACCGGCTGACTCTACAAAAGGTTCCCTTAACTGTCTTGTTATTGTTTCAGCCATTAACTTTGTGCCTCCAGTTTTTTCATAGTATCATACATAAGGTCTGCACCTTTTTGTACACTACCACCACCAGCTGCTCTTACTGCATCTGCTGTAAATACAAATTCGTTTTTAGAAAGTCTTGCAGGTACATCATCTGCTCTTTCTTTTTTACCCATAGGTACAAATCCACCGCCTCTTAAATCCATTTCTTTACCACCAAGATTCATGAGTCCACCTTCAGCTTTTTTATCTCTTGTACCTTTTTTTTTCATATCTTTAATAAGTTGTTTGATACCTGGATAGTCTTTTGCTTTACCTTTAAATAAAACTCCTTGTGGCATAATCTTAATTACCTTACCACCTTTTTTGTAATCACCTGGGTCATATCCCATTTTGTCATAAAATTTATCACTATCGAAAGCTATATCTGCAATTTCTTCAGGAGTTAATTCATCACCAAATTCAAATTCTAAAGCTTGTATTCTATCATAATACCAATCTGGTCCTGCTGTTTGTCCTTTAATATCTTCCATGTTATTTCCACCAGCATTAATATTTATTTCTACTGGTCCACCTTTAGCAACACCTAATCTTGCTGCACCAAATTCATTTCTAAAATAATCTCTAGGCGACATAGGTGTTATACCTTGTTCTTCCATTTGGTATTTGTAATTTCTATAATCATCAATCAAACCTGGTTTTAAAGCTTGCTGTGATGCTAAATCTTTAAGAGCTTCAAACTCATCTTCTGTTAATTCAAATACTGGTTTACCAAACATATCTAAAGATAATGAATTTAATTCATCCATAGCGTTAGGACTAGATACTTGTTCTCCAATCTCTACACCTTCTTCTTTCATCAGATAATCTGGTGTAATAATTTCTTCTTCTGTTTCCATAACTTCGTCTACATCTCCACCCATCGCAAATCCTGGTATTATTCTCATAGGTTCAGGCCTCCTTCCGCCCAATGGTTGTCCAAATGCTTTTTCTAATCCACTGATACCTGAAGTAAGGTTATCACTAAATTCACTAGCACTAAATTTTTCTTCTTCATCTTCTTTATTAGAAGATAATAAAATTTCTGAAATTTGTTTATCAGAAAATCCTGCATCTTTTAATTTTTTCATTGTTTCAAGCATACCACCGCCTTCTCTTAAATTAACTCTACCACCGTCCGCGTACCCGTATTTATCTAGCATAGCATTTACTTCGTCTTCATCATAACCAGCACCACTAAAGATATTAAAGATTGCACTTCTTCTAGAAGCTTTATCTTTTATGCCTTTAGATAATAAATCTGCATTGTATTGTTCTAATGCTTTTTCGTTTAACTCTGCTTGTTCCATTCCAAAATCTACAGCTGATTGTGCACCTACAGTTTTTAATGCACTTGTTCCTTCAATACCTTCTTTAGCTTTTCCTGCTAAATCTGCTGCTCTAGTTAACATAGTAGCTTTTTCAGCTGTATCTCCTACAGCACCATATTTTTGTGCAAAGTCTCCAAGTCCACCGCTTATCGCAGTAGGGGCAGCTGCTAATGCACCTGCTCTAAAAATATCTTTTACATCTGCTTCGTCATCACTTAATCCTCTAGCAATTGCCGAAGTTAAAAATTTACTTTTAACAGGACCTAGTCCAGCAACACCTGCTCCTGGTATCATAGCTGCTGCTATAAATGGTATAGCCGGCCTAATCTCTTTAGGTATAATCTTTTTGATTCTACGTCTTATTCCAGAAAAAAATCCCATAGTTCCTTATATTATATTGTTGAAATGCAAGAAGGCAAGTCTTGTATATATGCCAGTATCGTGCATTTTACTTGTTTTTTTCTCAATCGTCAATCGCTGATGTTAAATCCAGCGCCTATCTTTATCTCTTCCACAGTCACATTTACATCCCTTCGTATATGTTCAGATTTAGTAGCTGTATTAGGGTTTTGTACATCCTGCATAGCCTCGGCATCTGACATATATTCTTGGCCTGTTTCTGTGTTAGTTAGTGTTACTTCTGTTTTAGGTGTAATTACTGGTACTCTTTGACCATTAATTGTTTCATATCTAACTGAAGCTTCTGTTTCTACAAACGGCATTATTTATCCTCTCTGTTAATTTCTAATATAGATGCTACAACATGTAGTCTATTAGCATCCGCTGCTGTTACTTGCAATACTTCACTTTCTTGCATTATTAAAGGCTCACTTAATAATTGTTCTGTAGCATTACCTGCTATAGCTTTATTTTTAAATATAGTAAATTTGTTAGCTGATGCTGGATCTCCATCAAATAAGTCAACTGTAATATCACTACCATTATTTGTATCATCACAAACTAATATAGATTTTACAATAGCTCTAGAGTTTGAAGGCACAGAATACAAAGTTGTAACTGTATTAGTTGTTAAATCTTTTTTTTGGTTTTTATATATATTTGCCATTTATCCTAATCCGAACCACGTATATCTTTCCGAGTCCTCTTTAAGTTGTGTTAAATATGTAGAGTTTAATTGTTCTATAATATTAGTCAATGCTCTGTTAATTTGTCTTTGGTTATCTTCACTATATTCTTTTTTAGGTTCTGGTAATCTTACTACTACTTTTGTCATTATCTTCTTCCATCTGGTTGTAAGTCAGCTTGAAATGTACCGAATCTCCACGATTCTGATACACCTGTGTTTTCTATTTTTATAGCTGCATACCTGCCTCTTGCTCTAGTGTCAACTTTAGTTGTGGTAGAGTTAACTACAAAAGGACTTAACGTAGTTGCAGTATTAGGATCAGCTGGATAGTCAGCTATTGATATTGTAATATTTGCATTACCTTGTAAAATTTTAAAGTTAGGTAAAAATCTTCTCATAGCTAAAAAATATTCAGCTGCTCCTTGATCTGTTTGTAAAGAAAAATCATATGATTGTACAAAAGATGTAAGTGTTGTAACACTACCATCTGGATTAACTTGATCGGTCCCCGACTCGTGTTCAAACAATACGCTACTACCTAATCCTGTTTCGCCTATGATTGCAGGAAAACTACCAGTGCCTGAACTATTGTAAGCTGTTGCGTATGGTTTTGGATAAACTAAAGAATCAATCCAAGTTGTTCTTATAGAATTTGTATTTGTACCTGTATACCAGTTACCCATAGGTAAAGGATTATTAGTTACACCATAATTATAAACTACATATCTATTATTAAAATCAGATCCTTGTGTTGGATACCACCAAGTAACTTCTGTAAACAAGTTATTAATACCTGCACAGATTTGTTGACCTTTTGTTGTATCTGCATCATCGTAAACAAAATCTTCTACAGAACAAGGTAATGTATTTACTGTACCATCGAACGAGAAGAAACCATTACTTCCCATCCAGTAAGCAACACCATCAATTTCAATCGCTGCGTTCTTACCAATCAATCCACAGTTTGTACCAACTTGTTCAAATCCAAATGTAAATGGAGCACCTACAAATTTCATTGTGTACAATGCATTATCAGTCCAAATCAAAATATTTTCTTTAGCAACTAAAGCTCCCATAATTTTTGTACCATCTTGAAGTCTTTGAGAACCTGCTGTGTTTGTTGCTTGAATAGAATAATCATTTATATCTTCTTGTTCAGAAAATCTTATAAACATATCGTCTTGTGTAGTTGGAGATCCTATTGTTACTTCTGTTCCAAAATGAATTAAGTGTCTTGTTGTTGGTGATATAAGAGTTGATCTTGTAGCTGTTGGGTTTCCTGTAGTTACAAAATCCGTTGTTGTTGTAGATGCTCTTACACTTAATCTTGCTGCATCTCCAGCGTTCCATGTAAATGTTTTACCATTTGCAATAGTTGCAATTAATACTTGACCAAAATTACTTAATGACCAAAGACCTGGTTCAAGAGTTATAGTTCCTGCATCAACTGCATCACCCCATCCACTAAATTCTGTAGCATCAGTTACTGTTTCTGCTGTAGAATGAGCTTGACCATTTGATGTACCAGTAGTTGCTGTGCCTTTTGCACCTCTAGTGATACCTAAAAATTGTGTAGCATTTTTTGATGTGTATGTAATTAATTCATTGGCTATTGCAATTGTACCTGCAGCAGGAAATCCTGTTGTACTTACAACTGTAACCGCGGTCCCCGATCCACCTGTACCATTTGTATCTGCAAGAAGTGCACCGTTTAAAGTTGTTGTTTGTGATCCTTGTACAGTTCCACCATATTGACTAATACCAAAACCATATCCATAAGTTTGTGCAGCTGGGCCTACTCTATCATAGGGTTTTATATCTACACTACCACCAGACGCTGTAGAACCTGCGCTTGTAAAAGTTATAGTAAAAGTGTTTGCTGTAGGAGTTGTTATAACTTGAAATAATTTATCTTCAAAGTCTGATGCGTTTAATCCTGTACCTCCAGGTAAAGTTACACTGTCTAATAAAACAATATCACCATCTTCTAAATTGTGTGCTGCTGATGTTGTAATGGTAATAGTAGTTGTGCCATTAAAAGTAAATGTAGCTGCTGAAATAGTAGTTGATAAGGGAGTTATATCAAATAACTGTCCTTCAAAATATATAAGTAAAAATTTATCTGTGCCAATTGCAATATATCTATTACCTTCTGTGTCTACAAATGCATGTTGTTTTCTAGCAACACCAACCATAGAATCTGTAAGTAATGATTGCCAACCACCAACTTTTTCTGGTAATCCATATCTCCATCTAACATTATCAGAATCGGTCCACCGTCCGATAGCGCCGACACTTGTGTCTTGTTTATCAACTCCAGGTGCGAATTTGATTTGAGTGAGAGCCATCTATTTAGCTCCTATGCTGTATTAGTTTTTAACTGCCAGCCTTTACTTGCCCCAGTATAAAATAATGTGACTGATTGATTATTAGTAGTTAAATCTATTGAAGAGTTTGCACCTTGAATATTTTCTGATCCATTAGGTGCTACAACACATTTATTAGTTGCAAAACCATTTGATGCAGATACATCCATAACAACTATTTCATCTCCGACTGCTCCTGCAGGTAAAGTAATTGTTACAATATTAGCTACTGTGTCTACACCTATTTGATCACCTGGAACTGCTGTGTATGCAGTTTTACTTGCAGCCGTTACTGTTGTAAATCCTTTGTCAAGCATTCCTAATGATGTTGCTGGAACACTACCTCTAGAATAAACTAAAGCTGTTGCACCTTCAGGTAAAGGAACTTGTGTAGATGCACTTTGACCTGTTGTAAGTAAAGTTACAGTGTAACTGTCACCAGCTCCACCTCTAGTAGTTCCATCTTCTACAAAAAATACTCTGTTTGCATTACCACCTGTTGTTGATGCAGGCATAGCTAAACTTGCATTGCCAGATAAAGTACCTACAACTTTAATGTAAAGGTTTTTACCATTCGCGCTCGACGATCCGTCAGCCAAACTTAATGTAGTTGTACCTGAACTTAAAGTTACTTCTACATAACCTGATACTGCTGTTTGTAATAATTGTAAATTAGTGTTTGTAATTGTACCCCATAGACCAGCTTTTTCACCGGTTGCGACTAACTCTAATGATAA
>Ga0208545_1000446_pt1 | contig 19264 bp, 17 predicted proteins | sample DEB08_DNA_12_FD_185498 | JGI IMG/M metagenome (GOLD analysis project Ga0208545, IMG submission 185498) | Aqueous microbial communities from the Delaware River and Bay under freshwater to marine salinity gradient to study organic matter... | ecosystem: Environmental > Aquatic > Marine > Coastal ... | reverse complement strand
TTTAACATGTCCATTACTCTGTTTCTTTGCTTTACGTTCAATAAAATATGTATACTTACCTAAATCAAATTCAAATTTACATTCAAAGTTTGATTTTTTATTATTTAAAACATGCACTGCTTTTTTTGTTCTCGAACATTTATCGAAACAGCAAAATGCCAATGCATCTAATAATGTTGATTTGCCAGAAGCATTTGGAGCAAATAATCCATATGTTCCATTCATGTTTGAAAAATCTATTGAATTATTAGAACCATAACTAAACATGTTAGAAAATTTAAACGTTTTTGGAATCCATGTTATATTTCTAGTTAATGTACTAGTCGGTAATTTACTATGCACTTGTCTATTAATATATCTAACAGTATCTAATAATTCATCATCTAATGCATATTCATCTGTAAGATAATCTGTAATAACTTTATTTTGCCATTCTACATCGCGTATGTTACCAAAATTAATTTTATTTTTTGAATTAGTAGTATTTAATGCATTAACTTTTTGTAATGCAATATCTTGTACTTTGTATTGAGATTTAATATCTGCAATAATACGTTTTAATGTCGCGGAGTCAGTATCTTTTACTTTAAATCTTAACCTAGGACGTAGTGGAATTTTATCACTAGGATTTGTTATTTTACCTTCATCAACTTGAAATGTATAATATCCATAATCATTTTCTATTTCAACAAATTCACATTTTTTAGATTCTAAATCCCATATCATTATTCCATGGCCTAAAGCTTCTCCATGATTTTGTTGTATTAATGAACCTGCATATGCAACTGTTTTATCATCATCTAAAAATTGTGGTTTATGAATATCGCCTAATAAAACTAAATCATGTCCTTTAAACATTTCAGTAGTTACATGTGTATTACTTAATATAAAACCTGCGTCTGTTGATGCATTATGTACTGATCCGTGATGTAATGCAATCTTATAATCTCCTTTAAAACTATCAGCTTTTATATAATCTACCGGTTTATCAAACACCGACATTACGTTAAAGTGTACTCCGGCCATACTATATACACCGTTGTCTTTAAGATAGTGTAAGTTTTGATGATTCAAGGCTTTAACTATAGGAGATAAGGCATCTAAGCGATAGTTGTTATTTAGGTTACAATCATGGTTTCCGGTGATTACAATTGTAGGAGCAATATCTGCTAATTGTTTAAAGAAATCAGATACTACAGATACCAATTCTGGTGACATATCTGTTTTTGCATGTACAATATCGCCTGCCACATATATTAAAGAATCTTCTGTCTTTGTTTTTTTGATATACGAATATAAACGATTAAACACTAATTTATATTCTTTATGACGTTTTACATTTCTGACATGTACATCTGCAATATGGTAAATCTTACCAATCTTCTTCATTCCAATATCTATATGCTGCATAATATCTTTTGTTCCATTAATTTTTCTTGAGTTAACATCACCGTATGTTCAATTTCATATTTAATTTGCTTAAATCCTAACTCGCTAGGATCTGAATTTGGTAAATCTACAAAGTAAACGTCTAATCCATTTGCCATAAAATAATTAGCTGTATCTAATGCTTGTTTACGTGCATCCATATCCAAGCAAATATATATTTCTTTTACACCTTTTTCTACAATACGCATTTTTAATGTATCTGGTATAGTTTTTCCAAATAATGGAATCGCATTTCTTTTAATTGCAATTGCATCAAATGCACCTTCGACTAATATAATAGGCATTTTCCAGTTTATATGTAATTCAAATCCTATAATATCTTTTGACGTATTTGGATTTTTATGTTTATAATCAGTATCATAATATGCACGACCAACAAAATAATTTAAACTACCATTGGCATCATAACTTGGAATAATTATTTTACCATTATATAATCCGCTAGTACAGTAACCAATACGATATTTAAGTATATCATATATAGTAATACCTCTATTTTTTAAATAATATACTGCATTACGATATTCAGGCGCCTTAGTATTAATTTTCCATAACGGTGTATATTCTTCAGGTAATTGTATAACCGGAGTATCGGTTGTAGTTTTGGTAGGTCGATATTCTACATCATCAAGTAATTGTATTAACCGTGATATTTTTTCACGTTGAACATTTAGTTTACGAAACAATACAGCTAATTTACGACCAGCTGCGTTACATACCCAACAATGCCAATGTTGAGAAACTATATTAACTTCTAATTTCTTTTTACTAGTATGACAGAATGGACAACAATAGGCAATATTATCATTTGAATTGATTTTACCTTTACCAAGTACAGAGTCAATAAGTGTAGTGATAGCAAATTTGCTCATTAATATTATATATTAAGTATTAGCATTATCATATACTACGATAATGTTTTAATCAAGATAAACTTTCTTAAAAATTTATTAATAAATTGAATATAGTAAAAATAAGTCGTAAGCTCAACCTTTTAACCAACTTTCTGGTATACTTTTTTCTGCCCATGGAATCCCATGTTTATCGCAAAAATCACCATATGTTGTTTTTGATCCTTTACGTATCTTTGTACGAGCTGATTGAAAGACAATTCGTATATCTAACTCTGGATGTTGTTTTTTAATTAACAAATGTTTTTTACGATCTTCTAAAACCCATCTACCTTTTGTTTCTACTAAGATACCATTTGGTAAAGTAAAATCAATTGTATACGTATGTTTTGTTTCTGGTTTAATATATTTTATAACCGTATCTTCATATCCGTATTTAATTTTTGCTTCTGTCAATTGGTCTGATACACGATGTTCAAATCCACTTCTATAACCATGTTTAATTGCGTTTGCACGTATTTTAGATTTACGTTTCCATGCCATAACTAATTCCTATTTAATATAAATATCTAATAATCCCAACGAACAATAAAATTCATATCAATATCATCTCGTTTTTGTATAGGCTGAGCTAATTTTGAAACGGCTAATAATTGAGCTTTATCATTATATAATCCAATTGTAGTAATATATGGATTAACTAGTTTTGATGTAAACATAGTTTTACGTGTATCTCCTGGTAATGTATGAGCCTCTTCTGCTTGAGATAAAATTTTATTCGTAGCTGGTGTAAATGTAGCAGTAGGATTCATTGAAACATTGAATTGATCTTTTGGTACACGTACTAGTACTTCATTTTCATATATTGTATGAGTTCCTTTATATGAAACATCGAATGTATTACCAAATGCACCAGACCCCGTATTATATTTTGACATAGGCGATGATACAACTATTTCTCCATTGCGATGAAATACATTACCTGCTACATTTGTTTGAAATAAAGATCCGGATATATAATGTCGATTTGCTAATGATGCAATTTCTGTAGTAGAAACTGCATAATCATACATACGTATTTCAGCTGTATAATTTGCCTCGACAATACTATCTGAACTACCTGATATAAAATCTCCTATAATAATATCATCTTCATTTGCAGTAACATCGATAGGTAATGATCCAGAAGTTCCAGACGTATTACCATCAATAAATATTTGACATAATGATGCAGAATTTCGTATACATACATGTCGCCAATCTATATCAGTTAATTTATATTCTGCAGTACTAGATGATATATGTAATTCACGTGTCCCATCTGATGCATGAAAATGTATAGATCCGGACATCCCACCTCCTTCTGAACGTGCAGTACCTATTACAAATGGTGTACGAATTTTTGCATAGGATGATGTAACATCAGGCATATGAAATACTTTATCACGAACTTTAGTTACACTATTTCTTTTATCAAAATATAGTTCTTCGCGTATTCCACCTTTTGATAATATTGGTCTATTTTTTACAACTTGATCATATAACCAAAATGATATACTCCAATCATCGGTACGATTGAATTTATTAAATTTTCTTTCATGTGGTACACGTATATGCGAACGATTTGTACCATATAAGCCATGCATTTGTTTAAATGAATTACCAGACGTTTTGAGCTGGTCACCACCGGTCATATTTATACCAATTCCATTTGATTCTTTATAGTTACTAGGTTGATATTTTTTTTGTACCGGGCCTAGTTCACCAAATTCTTTATTAAATGACATATAAAAGATATTACGGCTAGCCGATGCAAAACTTGAAGTCGCAATTGCAGTATCTCGTAAATTACCATTACCATCATCTTGTAACGTATATGAATCTAAACCATGTGTAAACGTTCCAACAACAGACCCTGGTTTTATTTTTTCACCTACTTGTAAATATGGAGAAATTAAACATGATGCAGATTTATATAAATGTTTTTCTGTTTTAGATGCGTTAGTTAATTCAACTGATTTAACTGGATTATATGGATCGTTATAGTATCTATGATTTAAACTATGCCAAACTACATGTTGATTAGTACCATCTAACGAATTTACAGCATACGTTTCTGCTGCATGTCCAATATTAATAGGTAATGGTCGGTAGGTTGCATTATGATGTGTATAACCAGATGATGTTACAAAACCAACACTACTTATCGAATATGATTTATATGCTTTAAACGTGCGTCGTTGAAAATCATTTGATCGTATTGGTCGAAAAACTGTTGGAATAACTGGCATATCATATCATTTATTATTTTAAAAATCTAATTTTACTTTAATTAATGCTTCACGCGTATAATTTTTTAATAAAGGTTGGCTTAATTTTGCAACCGCTAATAACTCGCGACGATCATTATATAAACCTACAGATGTAATATATGTTTGAGGATCATTTTTAAATGAATTAAATGATATTTGACCTAAAGATCCAGTTACATATGATGGATTATTTGAATAATTAAATTCTGCATTTTTTGCTCTAACAAAATAATATGTCGATTTAACTTGTTCTGATGATCTAGCTTGTACTCCACCATTTACTTCGGATGGCGTTAACGCATTCGAACCAGATAATGATTTAAATAATTTTACCGGATTATCTCCAGGAATTGCAGATCCGGTTATAGTTGCAAAATTTACTCCACCCGCTGAATAATGTTTATCTAACTGATCTGCTGCTAAAATTGCAACTCCATGTTGTGGATAAAGTAATCCATAATGTACCATATCAGATGAATTAAAAATACCGGCGCCATCAATTGATCCAGAAACTAAATTATATACCTGACCTGATTCTCCTAATGTTGCCGATGTTAATGAAGAATCGTCAATGATTTGTATATATCTACTTTTACCTGCCAATCTAACTACTGAACCAGTATGATTATTCATCGACGATTTTTTACCCGGGCCTATTGATCCAGATAATTGAGCTAATGTTAATTCAAAATTACCCGGATCTATTTTTTCACGCATACGTGCGCGATTAAAGTTTAATATATAAATAGAATCTTTATCATCGCCATCTATTGTAAATTTTTTATCATTAGGAGCTAATAATGTTTGTGCATATTGTTTATAAATTGCTCTAGAAGGCGTATCATCATTTAAATTACCAGATGTATCTTTAGATCCAGACCCTGCAAAATGTCCATATGCTATTGAAAATTCTGATGTCGCTGTTGTCACAGCAGCTGGATCACCGGTACCAAATATTTCTTGATAATATGATTTTTGAGTTGGAGTTAAATTTGAAGATGTAAACATTGATGTTAAACTTGCAACATCGCCGGCAAATAACCCACGCGTCACTGTTTCAACGTTATTTGCTAATACATCATCTACTTCATCAAATCTTGTATAAATTTTTCCTAATCTAGAAATACGTCGTTCACGCTCACGTTCTGCTATAATTTCGTTAGCTAATTGTTCTGCTTGTTGTTCTACTGATATACGTGAACGAGCCGCGGCCGCAAATTGATCTCTATTCATTCTACCAGTAGATGATTGTCTTGCCGGCGTCGCTTCACGCGTGACACGAGAAGTTCTCCCTCTGCTATAACCTCCACCGAATCTTGTATTACTTGATCTAGCCATTTTTTAATATCCTTTTATAATGCACTTTCTGTATTAGATGCTCTAGCCACTGTAGCTACATTTAATTTTCTGACAGTTAAATTAATTGAAACTCGACCACCTGTTTCATTACCAATAATTACTATAGTTGCGGTTTTATCAGAATCAAATTGTTCTTTTGCAATTATTTCAAATTCTGTTCCTGTTATAGTAACACTTTGAGCAGCTTCTGTATCACCAATAAATTGTGGTACTGATGCCTCCGAACCGGCACGTCCGATTGTCTTTGTAGCTCTAATTTCTGCTACATCAGAATCTGATAAAATTGCTGTATATCCAAATTGTCTATTACCGCCAGTAAAGTTAACAGTATCTGGTGTGATAGTTGTTATTTGATTTGCTTGTAACGTAATTGAAGATTGGCCTACTGATACAACTGGTATCCTTGCAGTACCTTTTGGTAACGTTACTAGCTTATGTTTCATCATTTGTGTTTCATCTGGTAATGCTTCTAATATAGGCATATTTTCAATTGCTGCTCCATAAAATGCGGACCCATTTGGATGTTCTGGATTATATAAATCATAATCTATTTCATCATCTGCTAATGCAAATTGTGTAATTTGAAATTCATCACGGCCACGTGCTAACAATTCTCTTCCTTTTTTGGTAAGAATTGCATCAATTGTTATTGAACTATTATTTAAATATCCCATATCTTATCCTACTTTTTAATAAATATGCTTATTGGTAAATTTACCGTACTGTTAATGACCCTTGTTCATCAGGAGCCGGCTGATCTGTATAAATTAATTGATTTGGATTAACTGAGAATACTTCAATTATTGGTTCAAAGTTTAACTGTGGATATACGGATGCCACGTTAATATTAGGTGCAGTTAATTTACTGCCATTAAACTTTTGATTTTCTGACATTACAAATTTATCATCGCGATATGACCCCGGGGCTTTTGATCTACTGTAATACTGACCAATAGATTTACTTGCAAATGATGTATAAAAAAACGTTTCAGTACTAAATATATCACTTATTCTAGAGTTTAAAACAAAGCCTTCATTTACAGAACCAGTATGACTACCAGTCTGTGATAGCTGTACTTTAAATAAATAATTTCCAGTATCAACAGCTCCATTAGATCCAGAATGATAAATAGTATTTGCCGATAATATGTTTTCGGTTACAGCTATTCTTGAACTATAATTATTATATTCACCTGATGCCGATGGTTCTTTATCATCAATAGTTACTTCATATTGAGGATTTGTGAAATTTGGTTGTTTTATTACACGTACTTTTGTTCTTTCTAATGTATGAGGTTCAACTAATAACCCCATAGCTTCATCAACACGCTCTGGTAATAATTGTTTTATTTGAGAAAATAATGCAAAATCAAATTGACTAAATATTCTTATAAATGCATTTATATCATTACGATCTGTATATTTTTTCCAATAATCTTTTGAGAAATGTTCTAAGTCCGGATACGTCGAATCGAATTGATCATCCGGATCGCCTATAAAATTATCAATATCTACATCACCAATATGATTAAAAATATCTTTATTAATTTGATCTGCCATTGAATAAAATAACCCTACACGATTAGTATCTAAAGATGCTCTATCAAATCGTGATGTTTCAGCTGATTGAATTGGCGATAATTGTCTAACCAATTGGTTATCTTCTAAACGTATTTTTTGCGATTTAGGTAAACTTCCTCCTATCGATACGCCTTGTATATAATATGTTTCATTGACTGGTACAAAATTACCACGTACCGTATTAACAGGAGTTTCAAATCCGCTAGCTGTTACAAATGTATTATTTTTGTCTCCAAATGGCGGTGAAAAATCTTGTATAGCTTGATTCGGATGACTTGAAGTAAATCGATAATTACTAGGAGCGCCAGAACAATCAAATGTATTTAAATCAGTACCAAATGGATAATGTCGTACTAATGTATCATATGATGATGTAGGCGAAATACTTGATACATATGATGTCGGATTAAACGTATGTAAATCAAATGATTCTTTACTAACAACTTCTAACCAATCACGGTATTCCTGCATTGATCCAGTAAATGTATCTGGGAATATATTAGAATATCTATCTGTGTTAGTAATTGGCATACCATTTCTATTACTTGCACTAGCAATCGGAGCACCAAATGATGCAGATAACGTTGCCTTTACTGCATAATCATCAACACCATCAATTTGTCCACCTAAACGAATTATATGTGAATCATTTGCATCAGAAGCAGATGCCCACATTTGATGAGTATCAATACTTGGAGTTAACTCGATACTAGCTGAATGTACAATTTTATTAGTAATATAATCCGATGCTTGTTGACATCTAATTGTATATGTAGTATCTGTATTTGAACTAGTATTATATGTATTAATACCAATACTTAAATTCCAAAAATTGCCATCAAATAATGGTAAATACTCTGTCATTGAAGCAGATGCCTTTGCATCACCTACTGGTATTACAAAATGTAATCGACCATATTTATCACTTCCAGAATATGATGATGTATACTGTAACGCAACTGCCCAAGATTGAATATTATCATTAATACGATTATTAATAATAGCCATATTCTGTTTTTTATCCGGACGGAATCGTACTTCTCGTGTTAAAACTGGAATTTCTCTGTTATTAATACCCCAATTATTTATACTACTTGATAACCAATTATTTGGAATTTTAATATGAGCATCATCATCAAAATGCAATGCATATGTAAATCGGTCTTCTATAATTGCAGGTTTATCATCCGCAACCTTAGGACCACCATATTCGCGTATAGAAAGTAAAGTCTGAGGAATACCATATGTATTCATTAACGCTTTAATAGACCTTGTAGTACCTTTAGTTTTAAGTATATAAGGTAAATTATTGACTATTCTACGCCAAACATCTGATGTAATAGATTCATCTGATTTAGAAAATAACGATCCAGTAGATGAATATGTACCTGAACCAGAAGCTACTCCTAATTTATATTGCCATAAAGCTGATGCCTGATTTCCATCAGTTAACGTCCATCCTAATGATTTTGCAATTTGATACAGTGTATGTTTACTTTGGCCTAATTGCGGGTGTTCTTCTGTTTTATATATTTTAGATAAATTATCAATATAAGAATATATTATATCATAATGATGACCAATCATATTAACAAATAATTCATATTGTGAATTATTTTTGTCAAGTCTTATATGTTCCGGAATAGTTTTTGTTAAACTATTATTATTTTCAATATCATATAACGACGCGGTAGCACTGGTATCTGTAAACCATGACGTTGCTAACGGAGAAGTAGTAGTATGTAAATAATATTTACTACCAGATAAAAATTTTGGCCAAGATTGTATACGATATAATTGAGCACCAATTCTCGCGCCTTCAATTTCATACTCTTCATCTTCATATAAAGGTTGATGTGTAAATAAACTTGTAGTTGGTTCGTTATATAACCAACGTTCAAATCCATCAAATGATCCAACAATTTGATCTTTACGTTCTGTATTTACATTGATATTATTTTTTAAAGCAGATGTATCAGATCCAGAAGTATTATTTAATATAATAATTCGATTATCATAATATTCAATTAATTCTAATTTATGTTTGAAATTTGCAACGCGTTCTTTTGCGGACGAAAAATGTACAAAATTATCAAATCCAGAATAATCTATACCAATTTTAACGCCGGCTAAAGAACCAGAAAATATGTTATCGATAATATTTTGAGATGTTGCTGTATTTGCATCTAATAACGTATTCCATGATTCAAAATCTGTTTCTGTAATAGTACCATATGATGTTTCAATATCAAAATTTGGTCCACGTAATTCATTTAATGAATTATCTAAAGTATTAGATGATTCTATTAGAATTACATCATTAAATGAATCTGCTAATTCATCTACTATCCATGCAACGGATTCTTCTTCAATATCATTTGGTAATGGTTCTAATAAACGAATTATTAAATCATCTTCAAAAATTGTTTGATTAATGATCTTAAAAAGTCGATTCTGTCCAAAATTTAAAGTAGGTTCCATATCTGTGGATATATCATCGACAAAATCTTGTAACATATCATCGTGATTCTCTGGATCGTCGACCTCAACATGTTCAAATCTTAATTCACGTCTATCCGGAGATATCTCTTTAAGATAAATCATTGGAAATTCTGCAGAACCTAATATTGGATCATATACATTGACAATAACATTAAATTTACCTCGACGTATATTATAAGATTTTAAAACAGCTGTATGATTTACTAATAAATTTGAAGTATCAAATAGACGATCTTGTATAACTCCACCAACGATATATCGTGATGTATCATCTGGTACATAATAATGGCATTCAACTATGCCATCTTTGAGTAATCTTTTTTCTATATTATTTATGATATTTCTTGCCATCCGCCATACTCATTATAATACAACTCAGAACCAGCTGGTTCATATGGTTGCATATATTCTAATTCAAATACTTCGTTATTTGTTGCGTCAATATATCGTTGATAACGACTAACTTGCACGTAATCTGTATTATCTATACCGCGACGACCACCTTCATCAAATTCATAATGATTAAAGTCATTCCATACTGGCGAACTTTGACCATTATCTTTTAAATTGGTAATTACTCCTTCATTGATCATTACATTTAATACCGAATCATCATCTTGCCAATCTCCTGCAGCATTATAGTCTAATTCTAATCCAAGAATATGATTATAATATTCTAATGTGGCTGATTCTGGAAAAGCACGGCCATTTTGGTTTGTAGCAAATGCAACAGCTCTCCATTCACCATAAATCATCATTCGTAATGATTCCACTTCAAGTCTTCCGTTAGTATTTAAAATAATCATATTACCTTCAAATCGTGTACGAAGTTTTTCTAAATATGTTTGTTTCTGATATACTTGTTCATCATAATCATTCCCATCTAAATAATCACCTGGATCTCTAAAAAATGGAAAGGCTGGTCTATAACCGCTTTTAAATCTAATAACATTATTATATTCTGTCGACCGGTCATCAATTAAATTTAACTCATCATATATAAAATCATCTATATTTGTTTTAACACGAATATCATCATATGTTAATCCACGCTCAACTAACATAATTTCCAATGTCTGATAATTAGGAATTAATGATGGTTCTAAATCTACAGATTGTACTGCAACTTCTACTTCGCCATTCATTAAATTATCATGAAAATCCCCAGATAATTTTACATTAGAAATAAAGTTGTCTTCAATTATTTCGACGTCTTCATTACCATCACCAAAAAACTCAAATTCTATATCTAGGTTACCAGTAATACGAGTTTGTTCTAGTTTATATTCTCTATATTTCGATCGGTTTATCATTAGTTAACAACCTTAAAATAAAAATCATCAAATGTTTGTATATCATCGCCACCATCACGTTCAATTTTTAATTCAATTTTATAATATCGTTCTGGCATAAATGAATCCATTCGCAATTTAAAGAAATTACCATTTGAATCGCAATCAATTCGCGTTCCATTATTATCATACTTTATTATTATATCATTTGTTACAGAATCGATAATACTATAAAACGATGATGTAGGTAATCGGTTATTAGTTAAATAAAAAGATTCTGTAGTATATGTTTTAGTTGGAAATTCTGGACGTACGCCAATTCTAAATTTTGAAATTTCAGATGTACGATATTCTGATTTTATATTTTTAAAATATGGTACATATGAATCAGCAGATATTTCAGCAGATCCGGTATCTGTAAATGTTGTATTGTTCCATACAACTTCAAGTCGCGGTACAAATATTGTATGCGAATTACGTCCAAAGAATTTAATACTTCCAAGTATATCTCCAGACAATTCATCAGTTACTGATCGTTTAATTATAAATCCATGATTTGAAATATCACCAATTACCCATTGATTAACAATATCAGTTACATTCATACGTATATCTGGTACTTGATTATTAAATGATTGAGAGGCTTCATATTCAGATCCTGTTACCCATGCACCACCACCTAATTTTTCAGAAGCTCCTTTTGATAAATTTTTACTATGAGCAGAACCAGAATTCCACCGAGTAGCTGTTTCTAATGAATCACGATAATACCATGATGCTCCTCTTGTAGTTTTAGGTGTATCAGATTTATATCCTTGACCAAATGCAAACGATTCGGATAATGGATATGCTTCTAAATTATATTGCTGTATTAAATCAGATGCATCTGACGATCTTAACGAAAGATATACTGATGCGGAATCAATGTGGTTACTTATAGCCGGTATTTTACCAGAATTAACTGCAGATGTAATAGCATCAATTTCAGTTCCAAAATCTATTAATATTCTAGAATTATATGTATTAGCACGAATCTTACCTTCAATTTTTGATCCAGATGCATTTTTAGTTAATTCTAAAATTTCATCAATTCCAGTATTTTGTTCTGGAAATCTTTCATATAATGTTGTATCTTTTTCTGCGTAAAATATTCTATACATTTAATCTCCTTAAGGTTTTATCACTCTTCCTTTTATATCACTATCTGGATATTTTATTTCAAATATACAAGGATCTAAAGAAGGATATAAAATATTATTTTTAATTGCTGAGTTTATATTATATGTATTTGAAGAATAATTACCTCCAACTTTATTTGTAAATTCAAAATTAACAACACTTTGTACGCCATCTACACGATCAACTGATGATATTAAAGAAGCAATATCTATAGGTCCATTAATTTGCATACGTTCGTTAGATAATATTGTTTTTAATGTTGCAATACATGATAATATTACTTCATTGCTATTAAAATTAGGCCGCGTTATAATTTCAAAATTTACACCTAAATTAATTACAAACGCCGATTTAATATTAATAGCATCAGTTAACATACGATATTGAGATATATAAGTTCTTATATTCTCTTTTAATGCTTGATTGCAACTAGTAAATTGCTTATCTGAATTATATGATAGTAAATATAAATTTAATGCATATGGATTATTTACAATTTCCGCAGGATATATTTTATCAGATGTATTAATTTGAGTATCACCTACAATATATGCCTTTGCAATAGATCCAAATCGAGTTGGCATTGCATAACATCTTGCAATATAATCTTCACGTGTAATTGCTCTATTTTGAGCGGCAAATGATGCCATGGCATTTTGTCTAATACTTTCTATATTATCTCGCGACTTTCCACCCGATGCCGGTTCCGGATTTGTTACTGCAATAGATGATTTAGAATCTGTTAAATCAACAATTCCAGAATCATTAGCATATGTTATAGAATTTATTTTTGTTATTGAATTAACACCAACGTTTTCTAATACTGAGCCACCTACTGTATATCGTATAGTCAATGTTGTATTTGATGGAGCAATACCATATGTACTAGTATATAAAAAGTTTGATGGATCTATAGCATCCGTAGTAGTTCTTTTCAAATATTCTAATCCAGATCCTACATTTTTTGGGTTTGGAATAATTTCTTCATCTTGATCCGCGGATACTCCGGAGCCAAATTGTATTTCTAATCGTTGATCATCACGCAACCGTGTAATATATCTACGCGGCGTTTTTCGTAACTTTAAAATATACGGTACAGTTGATCTATATTCAGATAATTCTGGATCATTAAATGAAATATTTGCAATATCTTCAAATGTAGTATCTTGTGCTAAATAATCTACATAATGCCATTTATTGTTTAATGAATCATTTATACTAATAATATTGATAACATTAGTATCCGGTAATACTATTTTATCGTATGGTTTCGGATCTGTAAAATCAAATGTCAATTCTTTTATTTCTCCGGATTCAACGTCAATTTGTTTTTTAAGAAGATATCTAGATACATTTGAATCAGAGTCAATTTCATATACCGAAATTTCAGGATTGTCGTTAAAATCAATAGGTTCGAGTGATCTAAATTTTATACCTTCTTCGCTTTCTAGCTCTATATTTGACTGAACTGATAAAGCAAAATTCATATCAGGTCCAGCATTTTCTCCGGAGCCGGATGCCATTACTAGTTGAAATACATCTAACTTGCATGTAGCCGGAGAATTTAATTTTGGCTTATACCCAAATAAATGAGATAATGCTAAAATATTTGATTCTTCTTGCGCAGAATTTAATAACGACTCGCGAAAAGATGTATCTGTATAATATGATAAAACATCGCCAACGTATGATGCCATTTCTATAAACATCATCCCAGGCGATGATTCGTTAAAATCTTGATATGTATCTGGAAAATAATTTTTTGCAAAGTTTATTAAATTTTGTCTGTATTGAGCAAAATCTTTATTTAAATATTTTACATCTTTTTTAATTAAGTTACTCATAATTTACCTCTACTTAATATCCATTACTAATTTGACGTAACTCTAAATCAGGTTCCGCTTCAGAAACTGTAAAAGTATTTTCAGACGCTAAAATATTAATTACCATTTCTGATCCAATATTTGTGATATTAAATGATAATTTAATTGATAATGTTTGCATATCATTGCTACTAGTTATATCAATATTATTAATAGTTATATATGGTAACCAATATTCAATATCTGCTCTTATACTATCATTTAATGATCTACGAACATCCTCAACGTTATTTTGAAAAAGCATGCTATATATATCTGTACCAAAATTTGGCTGCATATATCGTTCACCTTTTCTAGTCAATAATAAATTTTTTAAGTTTGAAACTACTTGTTCTTGAGTAGTATACGATTGAGAAAATACAATTTTACCACCAGTACTACCTGACGCATAATTTGTTGTAGGAGATTTAGCCTTACTAGAATTATTAAATGGCATAGTAATACCAATTGCAACATCTGGTTGAGTATTTCGTGGTTGATATTTATATATCGGTCTTGCCATTATCTAGTCGTTCTTTTTTTATCTATTGCTTTCATTAGTTTAGAATAATCTTTTGTCATTGCATTCACCGTGCTTGTAACAGCTTCATTATTCATGTTAATAGATTCACCGTTAATACCTGTTGTTGCCAATGGGGAATTAACACCATTTGATATACCAAATGCTTCTGCCATTTCAGATCGATAATTCATTGTATTCCATTCCGCTGCTTCCGGAGCGGCTGGCGTTGATGCGGTTTCGTTTAATAAATCATTTAACATTGAATTTTTTGTAAACTGTTTTTTTGCGATCGGACGATTTGGCATCGGATCTTCTGTGATTTGAGATAAGTTCATACCATGTTCAATTAATTGACCGTGGTTAGATTTTTGTTCGGTTAAGACTTCACGTACTGCTCCTTGAACTTCTTCTCTAATAATTTTTCGTAATAACTTTACAAATGATTTTGAGCTCATAGTATTATCCTTTTTAATAAATATGTTACATTAATAAATTAGGTTGATAATTAATTGAATTGATCTAACCGTGTCTGATATTCTTCGGTATCATATGATGTAATCTCACGAGTTGCTGCTAATATTGCAGATTGAGTATCAGATCTAACTGTTTTTTTAGAATCCAATATAATTTGTTCAATATCTACGCCTTCGTCTTTTGCCTCTTGAACTATTTTTTTTGACAAAAATGGAATATTCCATGTAGGTATAGTTGTACCAGACGGCGTAAAAATTGATTTACCTAAAGTCCAATTTATATATATAGCTTTTGCTAATGCATTGCATAAGAATTTTTTATCTTGTTTTTTAATACGTACAATGTCATATAACGGTTGTGTGCCTTTAAGCGGTGGTGGTGCAATACCAGTAAATAATCCAGCTGATATAGGAGACATTCCATTTGCATTTTGTTTAGCAAATGTATTTACTGCATCCTCAATGCCTTTAACTTTGCCATATATACGTGCTGAATTATATGCGCGCATTGCAGGAATGATACCGGTTACCGCGCCTAATGTGGGAGGAATGATAGTTAATGAGAACTTTGCTAATACAATACCTAATTTTAGACCATTTAATGGACTATTATTGTCTATTATTCCTTGAAGCTCAGCTGAAAGCCATGATGGTTTATTCATTATTGCTTCATCCGTTTTATCTCTGTTAATATCTTTGCAAAGTCAGCAATGTTTATAGGTGGACCAGAAGGACCGACGCCAGTAGGATGTGTCATTTTAGTTATTGCCGTTACCAATGCTTCTAATTGAGTTATAAGATTATCTACATCTACAGACCAATTTGGCGTTGATAATTTTATATCCTTTTTTGATGTTAATACTAATTCATCAGATTTAGCATTAAAAATTAGTCTATCGGAACTTATAATTACTTGAGGATTTTTATACGATGTTAATGGCTTAGTACCACGTCCAATTTTTTGTTGTGATAATTTTAAATTATTTATTTTTTGTGATGTTGATAGATAAATTAAACTAGAATCTTTATCGGGTTCTTCCTTTGTAAAATAATTATCTTTTGTTGCTCCATCAATACCACATGTTAATGCAATAAAAGGATCGCCAATTGATGTACCTTCCCAAATTGGCGGTCGTAAATAATCATCTATTTGTTCATGTGTACTAGAAAATCTTAATGCAGAACCAAATCTATCTTGTAATATTATATCTCCTTGGTACGGTTGAATTGATACAATGCCTTTTTCATCGAATGATAATTGTTCTGGTTTTTTGTTTTTAGAGGTAGATGATATAGCATTTAATGAATATGAAGTTGATTTAGCTTTAGTATCTTGGATAAATGGCATTATCCCATTATTAACTTGTGCATGTGTATTTACGTACGGTAAATAATAATATTGTTCTTTTTTTGTATTTGGTGTATTACCATTAATTGCAGAAAATATAATTACTTGTTCACCGTATAATGGAACATTTAAATAATTTGCGTTAGCTGGTATTGCTATCACTTCGCTAGCTATTGATGATACTGTACTTCGTAAACGCACACGGACAGATCCAGGAGGAAAGTCTACATTATTATTGTCCTGAAATTGATCATATTGAATTGGATCATCTTTCCGTACTACTTGGCCGATCTGTAAATTTATGTTGTTCGGCATTATCCTCCTTATTATTTGCTTGCAGTTTTGTAACTTCAGCTTCTGCTTCTTCTAATAAACGCCGGCGTTCATCATCAGATAATCCAAATTCATTTTCTTCTGAATCTTTATTAGTTGCTGATACTAATCTTTGTACAACTGCTGCTAATTTTACCAAAGCATCATCATTTTTTACAGATACTTCTAGATAATCCTTTATCATAGGCACTAATACAGTAGCATCCCCAGTATTTTTAATCAATGGCTGTAGTTCTTTGATTAGACCATCGATTTGTCTAGATTTCTTTTTTGAATTATGATATATATCACGCATTAAATCAGAAAAATTCGTACCATTAAATAATTCAAATTCTGTACTCATGAGAATCCTTTTATATAAATATTAAAGCTGAGTTGAATCGACTAGTCGTCCATTTAATCGATATACAGAATACATTTTTGCATAATCACGTTTCATTATATTAAGTACCTTTGTAATATTTTGAGTCTTAAGTCCGGTACGCTCTCGAATTAATATATATAACGCCTTTTTATTGAAATTTTCTATATTGTCCCGTATTCTAAATAATTCTAAAATAGTATCTGCTACTATAATATCACGTTTATTAACAAAAATAGTATTAATATGAGTATCATACCAATTAACCCATAGATTAGTAAAATCACGTAACGATTCTTGATGATCGTTTAATGCTAATTCTGCGCTTACATTTCGATTTGCATCTATTTCTGTAGTATCGGTCCTTAATTTCATTTTAGCATAATTTGCGTTATTTTGTATAATAAGATAATTTTTAGCAACAATAGAAAAATATGAAAAAGCCTTTCCTTTACCTTCTTGATATTTTCCAATTTTTTCTGTTAAAAATGCAACAACTTCTGCTTTAATATCTTCATATGGAACGTCAAAATATGAAAATCGAAATGTATGATAAATATTTTCTACTAATTTATTAAAAGGATAATTAATATGTTCTCGAAAAACTTTATTACGTTTAGCATAACTTGGTTCAAAATTATATGCAATGATTGCTTGATCTGTTATATATGTAAAATACATATTTTTAGTAGGTTTTCTACCTCTTCGTTTTTTAGGGCCATTGGTTTCGATTTCTGCTAACTCTTCTGCTAACCATTTGTAAAATTTATCTACCGGACTTAAGTCTTCCATTAAAATCCTTTATTAAGTTCATCTATTATATCACGTAATTCTGTAAATACAAATCCAGTTTCGTCATCTGCTTCAAATGATCCTAATCTATCAATTTGCTTTAATTTAGAATTAGATTCATTCATACGAGATTTTAATGTATTAAAAAATTGATAATATTCTGTATTAGAATTTTCTAATTCATCGATATATTCTTCAAATGCTTCTTGTTTACGCATTTGATTAAAATTTATTAATAAAGAAATAAATAATATTGCTGATAATATTATAATTGTTATCATATTAATCTCCAAATAATTCATTAAACATTTTATTAGCATTAATTTGCGTCTGCGGGCTAGTTATTTTCTTTTTAGGTGCATTAGCGGTAATAGGTTTATTATTATTCCAATGTTCATATTCTATTCTAGCAGCCATCGAATCAGCTTGATGCATTACATATCCTAAATTTGTTTTTAGTTTAGAATCTGCATTCCTAGATATAAAATAAGCTTTATTTGTTTCATCGTATAATCCATCTGTTAGTTTGATACCTAACATTTCATTCCAAGTAACGCTAATACCATAATGACCTAATAACCATAAAGATAAATCATTTACTAATGTAAACGGGTTATTAGGATTAATTTTATATTCTTTACCTTGATTTTTCCGATGCCATTCTGAATCATTTCTTTGATATATTTCATTACCTTCGCCGGGAAATCCCATTTTACCAATATCATGATTTAATGCAGTAAACATTAATTCTTCTCTAGTATAACCTGACATATCTCCCTCCATACGTGTCCATAACGCATGTACTTCTTGAGCACATTTAATTACTCTTAACACATGATCTACATATCCACCTGGGAAAGCATTATGATAATGATTGAAAGATGATGCCGGAGCCATTGCCATGCGATCTTCTAAATCAGTATACATTGCTAATAATTTAGCTTTACGATCTCCGGTAAATTCTGTTTTGATGATGTTTAGTAACTCATCCCAATTTTGTGCTATTTGATCAGCTGTTAATTTCATATTATTTCATCTATTACGTTA
>Ga0208545_1000440_pt1 | contig 19367 bp, 29 predicted proteins | sample DEB08_DNA_12_FD_185498 | JGI IMG/M metagenome (GOLD analysis project Ga0208545, IMG submission 185498) | Aqueous microbial communities from the Delaware River and Bay under freshwater to marine salinity gradient to study organic matter... | ecosystem: Environmental > Aquatic > Marine > Coastal ... | reverse complement strand
TGTGTGCATGACTGATCTTGTCCTTGTGTCTCAGTACATTGCTGATCGTGTCATATGCCAGTGAACTGTTACCTATATGATCTGTACTCATTCCGCATCCTTCTCTCGTTTATCTACTCGTATGATATAGTATCTACCATTCTCAAACTCTGTCTCTATGTTGGTAGGGCATTCATCCAACCATTCCTGTACAGTTTGTTTAGCTTTAAGATCATTGTAGATCTTGGTGAAGTGTTCTCTACTACCTATTTGCATTATAATAATCCTTTCAGTATATGGGCTATCACATCTACAGTGAAGCCATTGCCACATATTTTGTAGCGTTGCATATTGGACACACCCTCTGTGTATCCAGAAGGCAGGGTTTGTAATCGTTCACACTCAAGAGGTGTCAGTTTCCTGTAACTCATACCTTCTGTGTACACCTTTGGCTCACGATGACCACCACCCATAGTGGTAAGCGTAGGTGCTTTGCCTTCTCTGTGATAGACACGCTTCAAGCTGTCAATACCTTTGATGTCAGCGTCACCAACATGGCACATATAATCCTTACTGAATACCAACTGTCTTCTACCACGCAAAAAATACGATTTGAGATTGCCTCCACGAAAATAATTAGCATCTATGCAATGCGACTTAGGTCTATCTACATAGCCATCCTCTAGTATGTCCTTAAGCATGATGCCCTTGTCCTCTGGAGGTCCAGCATAAGGTATGTTAGTCCAATACAGTCTGCGTCTGTTCTGTGCAGACACAAGACTACTGTTGATCTCGATAGGTTCCACACCTAGATGCTTGCTGATGACATCCTTAAACTCTTTTTTCATACGCACATTCTCAAACAGAAACCACTTAGGTTTGAGTAGGTTTTTGATACGTACTATTTCCCAAAAAATCTGACCGCGTGGATCGTCAAAGCCCCTTCCCTTACCTGCCACAGAAAATGAGGGGCAAGGAAACCCGCCTGCCATAAAGTCTATGGGGTCACCATTGAATGTGTGTAAGTCTACGTTGTGTATGTCACCTACCTGCTGTGTGTCTGACCAATTTTGCTGTGTCACTTTGATAGCCCACTTGTCTATCTCACTGGCATAATACCTATAGGTTGGTGTTAGTACACCTGCCCTGACCATAGCTTCCTGTAACATAGACCCACCATCACATGCTGAAAATACTGTATTAATCATTTTGTTATGCTCCAATTTGTTATGTGGTAGTAACCACCAATCTCGCTCCAACCATTAAACCTAGTCCATGCTATATCAATAGCTTCTTCTTCACTGTAGCCCTCTGCTATGAGGTCATCAACTATGTCCTCTAGCTGACTTGCTATCTGTGGATGTAAACTCATTGTATTTCCTCCAATGTTAGGTCCAATGTTGGACTTAGTGAGATGATAAGTGAACTGTCACTCGCTTGCCTATAGTAGTCTGACTAAAACATCCTGCCTTACATACAGCACAATGTCCAGACATTTTCTTCCATGTCTTAGGACACTTGAATGCTTCACCCTTCCCTACATACTTGGTGTCATCACCAAAGTACATGATGTTCCAACCATCATCAATCAAACTGTCCTCTTCCTCCTGTGTATTGGATGGATCAAGTGACGCATTGAGAGCTATGTTTGCAATAGGGAATAGCTCAATCTGTATTAGCTCACGTAGCAATGTGTTACGCCATGCTCTAGTCGGAACCCACCATACAGTTTCAGGTGTGGCTAATGCTATTTCCTTGACACGATAGACATCAGGTAAATCCTTGATAGCTTCGCCTCTAGTCATATGCCTAGCACGTTCAGTCTGCTTTTTCTTACGTGACAGATATAGACGCACAGCATCCCCTGATACCTGTTGCCACTCATGCTCACAGCGTTCATCACGTTTACCCATGTTAGGGTACATCCTGTATAGCTTGACGTTATAGCAGTCTTCATCACAGAAACTAGTTCGATGGTCACAAGATCCTTTCACAGATCCTACATCATTGATCGGTCTATCACTAGCGAACATACCGATGTCATCACAGTAACGAAATAAATCCTTAATCATTTTAGTAATCCCTAAAGCAAGTTACAATTAAACCTAATGCTACTACAAACCAACAGATAGCTAGTATCTGTAATGTGTTAAGTTCTTCCATGTTATTCACTCCGATGTTAGGTCCAACGTTGGACTTAGTTAAGATCTATCTAAGTAATATATACTTTTACTAAAGTGTCAAGTATATATTACGTAAGATATATCTAAAAGTTTTCACTGTCAATTTTAAACTGTTCCATTCTTTGTTCATGCAAAGCATTGGCTAATGAAATCCAGTATCTATCAAATTGTTTATCAGACATAGCCTGTACCCACTTAGTCGCATCAGCTATTGGAGGATGCGGTAGTAGCTGTTTACGTAATTCTACGTATGCTACTCTTTGTTCTTCACGAGTCATTTTTTATCTCCGATGTTAGGTCCAACATTGGACTTGATTTGCTTTGCCTTACTACGTAATTCTGACCACTTGTGATCACGCTTGGCTTTTTCAAAGGCATCAGCCATAGCTTGCTCCTGACCTAGTCTATAGACTAATGGCACTTTGATACTTGTATCAGGAACCTCATTAATCCAAGAGGATTTCAAAGGTGTATGAGTACCACAGTGTATAATGTGCCTTGCCATTAAGCCACCTCACTTTCTGCTACTGAGTTATCAGTAGATGTTGCACTATCAATCAACATCTCTACAACTTGTTGTAAGTCGATGTTGTGCTTCTTAGCAGTAGCTAAAACATTTGCTACAATGCTTTCAGCATTTACGTTGGATGTTGAAGTATCATCATCACCATCACTTTCAGTGCTAGGTCCATCGTTGGACTTATCGGCTTTCTTCATTGCTGACTGCAAAGCAGTTAATGATGTGAAGCCTTTCTTTGAGGCTTTGATTGCTTCTAAACAATCATCTTGATTGTCAAAGAACCACATAGCTTCTGATCGTCTTCTCTTATCAATATTGGCTATGCCAACATCTCTAAGTCTAGCTGATGTAACCTTGCCATTTTCACCAACCTCATCTCGTAGAGATCGCATTAGCTTACCTAATCGGTAATCCAATCCATCCTTAGAGATGGAGATCTTGAACCTCTTTTTCAAAGAAGCCTGTTCATTCTTGTACATCTTAGCTAAAGCTAAACCTTCACTCTCTAGAGTGTCTACTGATGGGATGATTGCTATTGCTGTTGAGGTTGTCATTTCTTTTCTCTCTTTCTTTCAACTGTTTCTAAGTGTTATTACTTTCACTAAAGTATAAGTAATAACACGTAAGAAACAGTAATAGAAAGAAGAGAGAGTTTGGTGTGGTAAATCGGTGACAAAAACTGTGCCAACTACTCATGCGCGAAAGCTACGCTTTTGTTGCGCGGTAGTTAGCTAGGTCCATCATTGGACTTCATTTTTGATGGGGTGGTATCTGTGGGTTTTGTAGTCCGACGTTAGGGTGTTTTCACATCTCATAAATCACCACAATCATCATCACCGTACTGTGACAAGTGATAGTGCAACACTTGCATTGTTAAATCGTAGATTCATAGCACATGATGTGTCACATTGCATATGTCACACTACATATTGCACACACACTGCGCTCATCACATGATATGCCACACATTATGCGCTCATCCAAGCATGGGCGGGCAGGCTCCACAGGGGGTACGGTAGATATATATACACAGAAGACCACAGATCAGGTATTTTCACTGTTAACCATACGGGCAAGTGATAACTATATGTACCCTATTAGACACACAAATAAATTATTTTCACAATATTTGTATTTTTTAGTTGACAGAGTTTGATTGAGCCACTATAACTATACACTATAATGATCACTTAAGTGAATATTAAAACTATCCCTTCATAAAAACTTAAAAAACATCTAAGTATAAAAACACATCAGTGAACATTGAAAGTGAAACACTTAAATGGTAGATCAATTATCCGTAATAGATATATTATCAACAATATGGCCTATCTTACTGGGTATAGTAACTTTGATTATTGTACTAGCTAAGATGCATGGCGATATTATTGTACTAAAAGAGAAGGTAAAGAGTTTGTTTGATCTATGGAACTCTAAAAATAAATAGTATGATAGTTAGAGAACCAGTATTGATACGTATTTACTACTACCTGCCTGATTATAGTAGTTTAGTGCAGGAATTTATGTGGAGTACTATGGACATTATTCCAGAATACCCACGTATTAATAAATTTTTAAACTATTGGCATGAAAATATAGATGCTGTAATAGCCAGTATTGACATTGACCCATACAAAGGAGTATAATCTATGAAAATTAAAGCATTCTTTAATGGTATGTACGAATTTGCAAAGAAAGCATACGCACGTGCTACCAGTATACTATCAGATCCAATGAATAGCAGGGCAATCATAGCTATAGTTGTATTGACAGGCTTTGTATTACTAGCAATGAGCTTTGGTATTATTAAATAATTACAGAAACAACTTGACAACAATGAGAAAAGAAGTAAAACTATACAAAGAAAGAGTATTAGAGTCATTTTATGACGCAATAACAAATAAAACATTAAAGTATCTACACGTACCCCATAGCAAAGTGTTTTATGTACGTGCTGCAATAGAAAAACGTACAGGTATTAGGTATAGTTTAGAACATATAGAAAATGCTATGGTACTAGAAGGATGGAAAGATGGCTAAAACTCCTGCATGGACACGTAAGGCTGGTAAGAGTGCCTCTGGTGGTCTGAATAAAAAAGGTGTAGCCTCATATCGTAAAGCTAATCCCGGCTCTAAATTAAAAATGGCTGTAACTGGCAAAGTTAAAGCTGGATCTAAGGACGCTAAAAGACGTAAATCATTCTGTGCTAGAATGAAAGGTATGAAGAAACGGCTAACGAGTGCCAAGACTGCTCGTGATCCTAACTCAAGGATTAATAAGTCACTTAGAAAATGGAGATGTTAGAATGGGAATAGGATCAAGAATTGCTAGTAAGATTGCAGGTGCAGGTGCTGGTAAACTAACAAAGATAATGCGTAAAAGTGGTAAGAAAAAGAAACCTACTGAAGTAGAAGGTGCAAGAAAAGATCCAACTACAGGAGGATCTGTAAAAGCAGCTAGCGAAGTAGATACAGGTAGGTCGGGTAAAGTAAACAGAGGTAAGTCTAGATCATTTACAGAAGAGATGCAAAATGCTAGTTCACGTAAAAGAGCAAAAGAATATGTTCGTATAGAACGTAAGGACGCATCTGATAGAACAGCAGCAGAAAAAAAGTTTCTCATAGATTACAGACGTACTGAATTAAATAGATCTATGAAAGCTGCTTCAGAATCTAGTAAAACACAAAGAGCTAAGAATAAAAGTAGATCAGAACTACTAGATCCAGCAGGTAGAAAAAGAGAAAGAATAACTACTGATGATGCAGGTGATCCAGTAACAGGTGAGTTTACAGAAAAGACTACAAGTAAAAGAGCAGAGCTACTTGCACGTAATCAGGAGGTACGAGATAAGCTTAGTAAAGATAGAGCTAGACAAAGAAAAGGCAGATCTGCATTACAAAAAAAAATAAAATCTAAAATGGCATATGGTGGTGTAGCTAATAAAAAACAACACATGTATGTTGCAGGAGGATCAGTAAAAGACAACCCTAAAAGGAGAAAGTAAATGGGCTTAAAAGTAGAATTAAACTTACCACCAAAGTATTATAAAGAACTAATAGCAGAAGCTAAAAAGGCTGGCGATATGAAGAAAGTAAAAGAACTAAAAAAACAGTTAGCACAAAGAGAAAGAGAAATAAATAAACAGGCATCTATGGATCGTAATGCTAGATCCAATGCTGCTGACTTAAAAGCTGGATCAGCAATGGGTGGTGCAAAACCACCGAAGCCAATGAAGAAACCACAGATGATGTATGGTGGTATGGCAAACAATAAGAAGCACATGTACTCAGCAGGAGGATCGGTTAAAGATAATCCCGGTCTGAAAGCATTAGCAAAGCAACGCCCAGATGTAGTTGCTAAAATGATGAAAGGATAAATACAATATGCCTATGCACAAGAAAACAAAGAAAATGTCTAAGGGTGGTGCTACTAAAAAAATGTATGGCGGTGGTATGAGTAAAAAGGGTACAAAGAAATACTCTAAAGGTGGAGCTGCTAAACGTAGATAATGCCGAATCTTATAAGCAATGTACCCCACTTCAATTGTTGGGTACGTAGAGAGTTCACTAGTAACCATCAAAAATATCACGGTGAATTTCTACATGGGATTGCATTTGCAGTAAATACCATACCAGACAGATCACTTAGCTTTCAGGTTGTATTTACTGGATGTGAGATAGACAGGGAAGATGGACCTCAAGAGAATGTACATGGAGGAGCTATGTGGGCAAGGATGCCGATACAGGCACTCGTAGCTGACATACCTCTAGAAGAGTGGCCTGACCCAATGGAAGATCATTTATGCCAACCTTGGGATTGTGAGTCACGAGAGCATGGTACAGTCATTCTGGATAGAGTAAGTTCATCACCTTGGTTGTGTAAGATAGGAGGTGATCTCTATACAGGTAAATATTTATTTACCGTAGATTACACAGGCAATGATATAGCAGATGATCCTGCACAGCATAAACAGTCACACGTAATATATTTAACAGATGCTGGTAGCTGGACAGGAAATTTTGTAGCACTGCCTAACAATAGAGTAAGGGCAACTAGCCCTGCTTTATGGAGAACTGGAGAGGGTGCACCTGACTTTGTACCGTCACAATGGGTGCACTCCGCAGAAGGACATGAGACATACTTAGATCCATCTGTAACATTTAATAATCTATACGCAAAGGACGTTAAACCAAATGGCAGTAAAAGGAAAAGTAAAAAAAGTAATAAAAAAAGTAGCAGGTAAACTGGCAAAGGCTAGTGCTGCACATAAGAAACAGTCTAACCAATTAAAGGCTATTAAATTAAAAAGTGGTGGTAGCACAGTAAATGCAGCAGGTAACTATACACAGCCCGGTATGCGTAAGAGATTATTCAATAGCATTAAGGCGAGTGGAAAAGGTGGTGCTCCGGGGCAATGGTCAGGACGCAAAGCCCAGATGTTAGCAAAAAGATACAAGGCAAAAGGTGGGGGTTATAAATCATAATGACATGTGAATGTGGAGAAGAGCCAGTATGCATGTGTAATACAGAGACAGCACCTAAATGCGATAGTTGCATAGAGTGTGGCTGTAATCCTGATGTATGTAAATGTGATTGTCATGGCAAGAGCTAAGTCACAACAGAGTCTGGCAAACTGGACAAAGCAAGATTGGCGTACTAAGTCAGGTAAGCCATCTACACAAGGACCAAAGGCTACAGGTGAAAGATATTTACCTGCTAAAGCTATTAAGTCACTATCATCTTCTGAGTATGCTGCTACTACCAAAGCTAAACGTGCAGGTAACAAACAACATGTAAAACAACCAAAGGGCATAGCTAAGAAGACAGCTAGGTTTAGGAGAGCTTAATGCTAGGTACATTGATTGGGCCAATAGCTAATCTAGCTGGTACATGGCTAGAGGGACAGGTTGCTGAGAAGAAAGCTAAGACAGAAGCTAAGATTGTAACAATAAGATCTGACGCTAAGATAAAAGAGAAACAGGCAGCAGGTGAAATAGACTGGGATATAGCACAGGCTAAAGCGAGTGATAACTCGTGGAAAGACGAGTGGCTTACAATTTTGTTCTCGATACCTCTTGTGCTTGCGTTCATTCCCGGCTGTGAAGATATAGTTCAAATAGGGTTTAGCCAACTACAACTGATGCCTGACTGGTATAAATACGCCATTTCGGTAATCGTGGCAGCGTCATTTGGGGTACGTAGTGCCACTAAGCTATTTAAAAAATAAGGAGTAATAAACATGGCAGATGAAAATGTAATTGTTGACAAAGCAGCATATCAATCTAACAGACGCTATATGGCATGGACTGCACTAGCTACAATGCTTATAGCTACTACTGCTGTACTAATATGGCCTGACAGGTTTGCAGCAGCAGACAGTATTCTTATGATGATGTATGGTTCATTGTCTGCACTTGTTGGTGCATACTTTGGCTTTGCAATGCCTAAGAAGAAATAGATGAAGTACGATACTAGCAAATTACTTGACATGCTTATCAGAGATGAAGGCATGGAACTAAAGGTCTATAAAGATACATTAGGTATAGACACAATAGGTGCAGGTAGAAATTTAAAAGATAGACCCTTGACTGTTAGACAATTGCAACACTTGGGTCTGTCTGATATGCAGGATATTTACGACAATGGAATTACCCTTTACGGTGCTAGATATATATTGCGTATTGATGTTGACATTGCTGAACGAGAACTCCTTGATGCTCATCCTTGCGTTAAAAATTTAAATGCACCACGGCAAATGGTTTGTGTCAATATGGCATTTAACTTGGGTATGCCCAGATTAAAACTGTTTAAAAATATGTGGTCTGCTATACACCGTAAAGATTATGAACGTGCAGCAGTTGAGATGTTAGACAGCAAGTGGGCAGAGCAGGTAAAAGGCAGGGCTACTAGACTGAGTGACATAATGCGAACTGGGGAATTAAATGACTAGACAGTACACAGAAAATCAGGTAAAATTCCTAGATGTACTATTTGATGAAGCAGGTGGGGATGTAGCAACAGCTAAGAAACTAGCTGGCTATGCAGATGGTACATCTACTACAGTGGTAGTTAAGAGCCTCAAGGAAGAGATACTAGAAGCAACACAGCAGTACATGGCACGTAATGCCCCTAAAGCTGCTGTAGCGATGGCTGGTGCACTCCTAGACCCTACTGAGTTAGGACTAAGAGATAAGATGTCAGCAGCAAAGGAACTACTGGATCGTACTGGGCTGGTTAAAACTGAGAAGCTACAGGTAGAAGCAAGTGGTGGTGTGATGTTAATGCCACCTAAGAAACAAAGTGATGATGACGATTAATGAATAGGAGTTTAGGCAAATGGAAATTACCGCAACCAACAGATGTAAAGGAAGAAAATGAGTGGCTACCTGTACCACGTATTGCTAGAACAGTCCCATTCGGGTATGAAGTGGACCCCAATGATGAAGATCTACTGTTGCCAATACCTAAAGAACTTGATCATCTGGAAAAAGCTAAAGCATATCTACGCCAGTATTCGTTGCGACAGGTTGCTGCATGGTTAAGTACAAACACAGGAAGGTACATATCACATCTTGGACTACAGAAAAGAATAAAGCATGAGCGACAGCGTAAGGACAAAGCTAGAAGCCTCCGTCAATGGGCAGACTATGCGGAAAAGGCGATCAAGAAAGCCAAAGAAATCGAAGAAAGTAGACTTGGTGCAAAGCGAGTCCACACCACAGAAAGTACAGTATGATACACATGCTATTGAACGTGAAGCCAATGTATTATTTAAACCGAATGCTGGGCCACAGACAGAGTTTTTAGCTGCACCAGAACGAGAAGTATTGTATGGTGGTAGTGCAGGTGGTGGTAAGAGTTATGCGATGTTAGCTGATCCACTACGGTTTATGGGTCATCCTGCATTTAGCGGATTGTTATTAAGACATACAACAGAAGAGTTACGTGAATTAATATCTAAGTCACAGGAACTATATCCTAAAGTCTGGCCGGGAATAAAATGGTCAGAAAGAAAGATGCAGTGGACCGCACCATCTGGTGCAAGACTTTGGATGTCATACTTAGATCGTGATGATGATGTCATGCGCTATCAGGGTCTGGCTTTTAGCTGGATAGGTTTTGACGAATTAACTCAGTGGCCTACACCATATGCGTGGAACTACATGAGATCTCGTCTACGTTCCACTGCCCCTGATTTAGAAGTGTACATGAGGGCAACAACTAACCCCGGTGGACCGGGACATGGCTGGGTTAAGAAGATGTTTATTGATCCAGCACCATATGATACAAGTTTTGCTGCAACAGATATAGAAACAGGAGAAGCACTAAAGTATCCAGCAGGTCATAGTAAAGCAGGTAGGCCACTATTTAAACGTAGGTTTATACCTGCTAGGTTATCAGATAACCCATACCTGTCAGATACAGGTGACTACGAAGCAATGCTACTGTCATTACCTGAACATCAGCGTAGGCAGTTGCTAGAAGGCGATTGGGATATTAAAGAAGGTGCAGCCTTCACAGAGTTTAACAGGTATGTACATGTTGTTGAACCATTTGATATACCGAGTAACTGGGTTAAGTTTAGGGCGTGTGACTATGGTTATGGTTCTTATAGTGGTGTTCTTTGGTTTGCTGTTACGCCAGATGAGCAACTTATAGTATATAGAGAGTTATATGTATCAAAAGTATTAGCTACAGATTTAGCTGATATGGTACTTGACTTAGAAGCAGGAGATGGTAATATAAAGTATGGAGTACTAGATAGCTCTGTATGGCATAAACGAGGTGACACAGGACCATCACTTGCAGAACAGATGATAAACAAAGGCTGTAGGTGGAGGCCATCAGATAGAAGTAAAGGAAGTAGGGTATCAGGTAAGAATGAAATACACAGAAGACTACAGGTAGATGAGGACAGTGAAGAACCCAGACTAGTATTCTTTTCTAACTGTACAGAACTAATTTCACAATTACCTGCATTGCCTATTGACAAACGTAACCCAGAAGATATAGATACACATGCAGAAGATCACTTATATGACGCACTACGATATGGGGTTATGTCAAGACCTAAGTTTAATTTATTTGATTACGATCCTAGCAGACGACCACCAAGCACCATGCCAGTAGCAGATGCTGTATTTGGATATTAAGGAAAAAAATAATGGCAGATGATTTTACAATAGAACAAGACGCTATACATCTAGAGGATGCAGATGAATCTAAAGATGAAGAACTAGCAAACCTAGTACCTTTTATAATTGACAGATACAAAAGAGCAGAAGACTATAGGTATCAGGATGAAGAACGTTGGATAAAGTCTTATAGAAACTATAGGGGTTTGTACGGCACAGACGTACAGTTTTCAGAAGCAGAACGATCTCGTGTATTTATTAAGGTAACTAAAACTAAAACCCTTGCTGCATATGGACAGATAGTAGATGTTCTATTTGCAAATAATAAATTTCCATTGACAATTGATCCTACACAACTACCTGATGGTGTAGCAGCTGATGTACACTTTGATCCAAAAGAATCTCCTGAAGTAAGAGATATAATGGAGAGTCCATATGGTTTTGCTGGTGATGGTAAAGACTTACAACCGGGTGACACTCAAAATACTCTGAATGAAAGATTGGGTGAATATGCAAATAAACTAGGAGAGATAGAGGGTGTTAGAGAAGGTGTTGGTAAAACAGGTACGGCAATTACGTTTAGCCCTGCTCTTGTGGCAGCGAAAAGGATGCAGAAAAAGATACACGATCAGTTAGAAGAGTCAGGTGCTAGTAAACATTTAAGAAGTACAGCATTTGAAATGGCATTGTTTGGTACTGGTGTTATGAAAGGACCATTTGCTATTGACAAAGAGTATCCTAACTGGGATGATGAGGGTGAGTACAATCCACTTATTAAAACTGTACCACAAGTATCGCATGTATCAGTGTGGAACTTCTACCCAGATCCAGATGCTAACAATATGGATGAGGCACAGTACGTAATAGAACGACACAAGATGTCACGTTCACAACTACGTGCACTTAAGAAACGCCCATACTTCAGAGACAGTGTAATTGAAGAAGTAATCACAAGAGGTGAGAACTACGAAAAGCTGTACTGGGAAGATGATCTATCTGACTATGCACCACAGCATGACATTGACCGCTTTGAGGTTATGGAGTATTGGGGTACAGTAGATATTGAACTACTAGAAGAACAAGAGATTACAATACCAAAAGACCTACAGGAACTAGATGAGCTACAGGCAAACATCTGGATATGTAATGGTAGACTGTTACGTGTAGTACTTAATCCATTTAAACCTGCTCGTATACCTTACATGGCAGCACCTTATGAACTTAACCCATATAGTTTCTTTGGTGTAGGTATTGCAGAAAACATGGATGACACACAAACTTTGATGAATGGTTTTATGCGTATGGCAGTTGACAATGCTGTACTGTCAGGTAACTTACTTATTGAGGTAGATGAAACTAACTTAGTACCGGGTCAGGACTTAACAGTGTATCCCGGCAAGGTGTTTAGAAGACAGGGTGGTGCACCCGGACAGGCACTGTTTGGTACAAAGTATCCAAATGTATCTAGTGAGAACATGATGATGTTTGACAAAGCTAGACAGCTATCGGATGAAAGTACAGGTTTCCCATCATTTGCTCATGGTCAGACAGGCATAGCTGGTGTAGGTAGAACTGCATCAGGTATATCTATGTTGATGGGTGCAGCAGCAGGTGGTATTAAGACAGTTATTAAGAACGTAGATGATTATCTACTTAGACCATTAGGAGAAGGACTGTTTCAGTTTAACATGCAGTTTGATTTTGACCCTGACATCAAAGGTGATCTTGAAGTATCTGCACGTGGAACAGAAAGTTTGATGGCTAATGAAGTACGTAGCCAAAGATTAATGCAATTTTTAGGTGTTACATCCAATCCAGCACTTGCACCTTTTGCAAAATTCAACTATATTATACGTGAGATTGCAAAATCTTTAGACCTTGACCCAGATAAGGTTACTAATAATATGGATGAAGCAGCAATACAGGCTGAGATTATGAAAGGTCTACAGCCAGAGCAACCACCAGCAGGTGCACCACAACCACCAGCAGGAGCTAATCCAATGGATACATCAGGAGCAGGAGGAGGAACAATTGGAACAGGACAAGCACCAACACCGGGAGAACAAGGGTTTAGTGGACCGCCACAAGGAGCTGCTCCGCAAGCTCAAGCCTCTAGTCAGCAACAACCGCCAGTGGGTACTATTCAGTAGCTACCTAGATTCTATGATTGAAAGTGAAAGAAAAACATTAGAGCAGTCGATTGACATGGTTACAATGCACAGAGCGCAAGGAGCAATCAGTGCTTACCAAAAGATTAAACAACTAAGGGAACACGTAAATGTACAATAAACAAATGGAAATGTTTCAGGACGGTGGTTTAAATGATCAGGGTGGATCTAAAGATCCTGTGTCTGGTAATGATGTACCTTCAGGCTCACTCAAAGAAGAGGTACGTGATGACATAGATGCAAAGCTAAGTCCGGGTGAGTTTGTATTTCCTGCTGATGTTGTACGATTTATAGGTTTAGAAAAACTAATGCTCATGCGTGATAAGGCTAAGAGAGGTCTAGCTCGTATGGAAGAGATGGGGCAGATGGGTAACTCTGAAGAAGCTACCATAGATGATGACGTTCCATTTGGTATGGAAGATTTAATTATTGTAGCAGGATCACCTGACAATGAGATGAGTAAGGGTGGTGTGCCTAGTTATAGTAGAGGTGGTCAGTTATTAGGTTTTGATGGCTATTTACCACCTACTACATATTACAATCCAGATACAGGGCAGGAAATGGTGTCTACTAAAATAGGCGGTAAGTTTTTTCCACCATTACCTAAAGGGTTTGTAGAGAAACCTAAGAAAGCTGAAGCAAAACCTAGAGATGTTAAATCAGAAACTGCTAAAGTAGAGACTGAACTAGGTAGTGGTGAAGTAGATGGTGGACCAGATAGAGGTGATGTAAGTGTTGGTGAAATGACTGAAACAGAACAGGCAGCTTTTGGAAAAGATTTAGCAGGACCAATGGGTGGTGTTATAGGAGGAGTTGCTAAAGGATTTGGTATGTTAGGCGATTTTGCATTAGGTCCAAGCACACTAGGAAAAGCTGGTGCATTTGGTTTAGGGGCTTTAACAGATACACAAATAGATACGAGTTTAGGTATAGCAAAAGGTATTGATAAAGATTTAGCTACAGCAAAAGCATCATATGCAAAACAACAATCTTATAGTAAAAGTGAATTAGCTGCTCAAAGAGAAAAAGATATGCAAACAGTAGCTGAACGTGCACAACAATCTTACGAAGATTCTGTAGGTGCACCAGCAGGTTCTACAGGTACAGTAGGTATAGGTACTGTTGGTGGTATACCATCCCCAATGGCTGTTGATAGATTTGGTACAGTTACAGATTTATCTAATGGTGATATTATAGGTGGTAAAGACGCTAAAGATTTTAAAGATATGATTGAAGCAAAAGCCTTTGATGAGGCTTTTAGTATGTCTCAATTTGGTGGGCAACAATCAGATCCTGATACTACAGGTGGTTATAGTGGAGATGTAGGAAAAGGCGGTGGTGTAGATGCTCCCGGTTCAGGTGTAGGTGGAGCACCCAGTAGTCCGGGTGCACAAGCTGCAGCAGATATGGCAGATACAGAAGCAGAAGCAGCTGGTCAAGAAGCTGCAGCAGGAGCAGAAGCAGCTGGAGCTTTTAAAGGAGGATTTATATCTAAAAAGAAAAAAAAGAAGATGAAGCGTGGTGGTTTAGCTTCAAGATAACAAACCACATGTGTTGGCTACCTATGCCCCTAATAAGGCTACCATAGCCCCAACGAAAGGAAATATAATATGTCAGACGTAACACAAGTAGAAGTAGAACCAAGTAAAGTAGCATTTGTATCTAGACCTTACAGTAAGGATGAGAAACTTAAGAAGGATGAAGAAGAACTAGAACAGCTACTAGAGGAACAAAAACAGGATGCCTTAACAGAAGAAGTAGAAGAAGAACCTACTACTGCTGAAGAAAAAACATTTAAGAAAAGATACTCAGATCTACGTAGGCATCAGCAGAAACAGACAGAAGAACTAAAGACTGAGATAAATGCACTTAAGAGCCAGTTAGAACAGTCAACTAAAAAACAAATTAAACTTCCTAAGTCTGACGAGGATATAGAAACATGGGCTAAAGAGTATCCTGATGTAGCTGCTATAGTAGAAACAATAGCTATGAAGAAAGCAGCAGAACAATCAGCTAGTCTAGAACAACGTGTTAAAGCATTAGATGATATGCAACAGGACGTAAGCAAACAACGTGCAGAGACAGAGTTGTTACAGATGCATCCAGACTTTGATGAGATACGTAATGATGATGACTTTCATACATGGGCAGAAGAACAGCCTAAATGGATACAGGACGCTCTGTATGAAAATGATAATGATGCACGATCTGCTAGTAGAGCAATTGATTTGTACAAAGCAGATAGAAGTATTACAACTAAGAAAACTAATAATAGAGATGCAGCTAAATCTGTATCTACAAAAGGAAAACGTAACAAACCTGTAGAAAATGAGTCTAGTTCTTTTCTAAGAGAGTCTGATGTACAGCGTATGACCGCAAAGGAATACGAAAATAAATCAGACGAAATCATGGAAGCTATTAGACAAAACAAGTTTGTTTACGATGTATCTGGATCGGCACGTTAATTAGTGTTGACAAACAGTAGATTGTGTATATAACTATACATAGTCGCAAGATGTAGTTAGCCCTTGAATAAGACTACCTAACTATATCTCACTATACTTCTAAGACAACCCGATGAAGAAGAGCCTATGTGTAGTTGGCCTTACACGTACAACCTCTTAGTTCACGGCCCTTAAGGTAGATAAAAAAATAGTGTACAATATGTACACATGGGATGTCGTATATAGGAGAAAATAAAATGGCATTTTCAACTGCAACAGGCTACGGCAACCTGCCTAATGGTAATTTTTCACCAATTATCTACTCTAAGCAGGTACAAGTAGCTTTTCGTAAGGCTTCTATTGTTGAAGCTATTACAAATAGTGACTACTTTGGCGAGATCGCAAATATGGGCGATAGCGTTAAAATAATTAAGGAGCCAGAAATCACGGTTAAAGCATATGCTCGTGGTACTACGATTACTCCGCAAGACTTGGATGATGAAGAGTTCTCTCTTACCATCGACAAAGCAAACTACTTTGCATTTAAAGTCGATGATATTGAAGAGGCACACTCTCACATCAACTTCCAACAGCTTGCAACTGATCGTGCAGCTTACAGACTAGCTGACCAGTTTGACCAAGACGCTCTTGGTTACTTGACTGGTTTCAAACAGTCTTCTTTGCATACCAATGCTGATACTGTTAACACAACTGTTAATGGTGCAGTTGCTGTATCTACAGCAGGTACTGACGAATTACTAAGCTCAATGAAGATAGATGCTTCTGAGTTCGGTGGTTCTTCTAATAACGCAATTGGTATTCAAGCACGTGCTGGTGGTGCAACTTCTGCTACACCCGGTTCAGGTAATGCTAACCCATTACAAATCGTAGCTCGTATGGCTCGTTTGCTTGATCAACAAAATGTTGACACCAACAATCGTTGGCTCGTTGTTGATCCAGTTTTCGTTGAAGTTCTCAAAGATGAAGACTCTCGTCTTCTCAATGGTGACTTTGGTGGAAGCGGAATACAAAATGGTCTTATACTTAATAACCTTCATGGTTTCAAAGTATATATGTCTAACAACCTACCTTCTATTGGAACTGGACCAGCTACTACTGGTGGTACAAACTCCTCTAACTTTGGTATGATTGTATCTGGACATTCTTCTGCTGTAGCAACTGCCGAGCAGATTAATAAGACAGAGACATATCGTGACCCTGATAGCTTTGCCGACATAGTTCGGGGAATGCATTTGTATGGACGTAAGATACTTAGACCTGAAGCTCTAAGTGTTGCACGTTATTGCTTGGTATAAGGAGACTGAATCATGGCTACAGTAACAACCTTAAGTTCAGCGGCTCGTGGCTCAGATGCTAGAGGTCGCTCTCCTTACTTGGTGCAAAATAGTATTGACTTTGGAGCTGCTGCTACCGCTAAAGGTACAGCACTAGCTGCTGCCGATATTATTCAAGCCATAACAGTACCTGCTAATACTATGATATTAGATGCTGGTTTTGAAGTAACAACAGTTCACGCTGGTACTTCTTCTGACTGTGCACTTGATCTAGGAGTAACAGGTGTTGATGTGGATGCATACGTTGATGGCTTTGACTTTGACGGTGCATCAGCAGGTGCTTATAGTGTAGGTGCAGGTAGTGGACCTCTCACTGTTGGTGCAACTGCCGACACGCTTGATGTTTTAATTCAGGCACAAACTGGAACTACAACGGCTGGTGTTATCCGTGTCTTTGCATTATTGCTAGACGTTGATGACATAGGCACAGTAGGTGCAGATGAAGTGGATCGTGATACACTCGCGTAACACATGTGGAAGGGGTGGGATAAACCTGCCCCTTTCTACTTAAGGATATATTATGGCTACAACATTTCTAACATTAGTTAATGATGTCAACAAAAGGCTGAACGAAGTTGAGCTTACCAGTTCTAACTTTGCATCAGCCACAGGTTTTTATGCACACATAAAAGATGCAGTCAACTCTGCTATACGCTACATAAATGAAAGCGAGTATGAGTGGCCTTTTAATCATTCAGAAAAAGAACAAACATTAGTTGCTGGTACAACAAGATATGCATTTCCAACAGATGCTAAACTGATAGACTTTGAATCGTTTAGAATAAAAGAAGATGCTACATTAGGAAATGACACAAAGAAACTAGCTTTAATTACATATGATGAATATCTAGAAAAATACGTGGATCAGGAGTACGCTGCAAGTCAGACACGTGCACTACCACGTTTTGTTTTTCATGGACCTGATCTAAAGTATGGTTTGATAGAACCACCTGATAAGGCATACACGTTAGTATTTGACTACTATGTATTTCAGGCAGACCTATCTGCTCATGGTGACACAATGGTTATCCCAGACCGTTTTAAGCACGTTGTAGTGGACGCTGCAATGTTTCATGCATATATGTTCAGGGGTAACACTCAAGATGCTGTAGTGGTCAAGGAGAGGGCAGATGAGGGCATTAAAGCAATGAGGTCTATGTTAATTAATCGCTATCACTATATGAGGTCTTATATGATACCTGCTGCAACAGGAGGACGTAGACTAGGTTCATCTAGGTCTACAGCAGGATCGAGCTTGGATAGTCTATAATGCCTGATGCATGGGAAACATTTAGAATAGAGTTTAAAGGTGGACTAGTAACTAATCTTAGTCCATTGCAACAAGCTATCAATGCTCCCGGTTCTGCCAGAATACTACGTAACTACGAACCATCTATCGATGGAGGTTACAAACGCATACAGGGTTATGCTAAGTTTGATAGTAATATTATGGCTCCATATGGTAATCCAGTTGTACATGGAGCTAGTCAATCAGGTACTACATTAATTATAGCAGCAGTGCATACTACTCCTGCTGTTGGTGATACATTTACTATAGCAGGAGTCTCTAGTACATATACAATATCGGGTGTATCTTTTAATGCTACTAATAATAGAGCCACACTAACTTTATCAGGTGCACTAGCTTCTAGCCCTGCTAATGGTGCGCTTATAACATTTGCTACTGTAACTACAGCTAACTATGCTAATGGTATTACATACTTTAATAATAAAGCTGTAGTAGCACTTAATGCAGATATATTAGAAACAGCAGGTAGTGGCTATACAAAAATAAATAAACCTAATTATGGTAGTCCATTAGTACACAATGCTTCTCAGACAGGTACATCTCTAGAGATAGATGCGGTAGATAACTTTCCACAAGCAGGTGATGTATTTACTATTGCAGGTGTAGATAAAACATATACAGTTCAAACTACTATATCATCTTATACTAATGAAGCACATAAACGTCTTACTGTTACTATAGATCCAGCACTAGATAGTAGCCCATCAGATAATGCGGCTTTAACATTTATATCTACTAGTAGAGAAGGTGCAGTTAATACACGATTTGATATTATTGATTTTACAGGTACAAAAACACTCATAATGGTTGATGGTGTAAATGCACCTGCATTATATGATGGCACTACGTTTACTGAATTAAATAGTGCACCATCAGATGTAATAGGTGCTACAGTTGTAGCTACACATAAAAATCACATCTTTTACGCTAAAGGTAGAGTATTAAGTTTTGGTGCACCACTTACTACTACAGATTTTCAAAGTGGTAATGGTGCTGGTAGTATTGGTTTAGATAATAGTATAGTATCAATAAAAAGTTTTAGAGATCAGCTTATAGTATTTACAGATTCATCTATCTTTAGATTAAATGGTGACGCACTAGCAACCTTTAACTTACAACCTATTACACGTGACATAGGATGTATACAGACTGATAGCGTACAAGAAATAGGTGGTGATGTTGTATTCATGGCTCCTGATGGTTTAAGACTTCTTAGTGCTACTGAACGTATTGGTGACTTTGGATTAGCACCTATTACTAAAAAGATACAAGG
>Ga0208545_1000439_pt1 | contig 19369 bp, 16 predicted proteins | sample DEB08_DNA_12_FD_185498 | JGI IMG/M metagenome (GOLD analysis project Ga0208545, IMG submission 185498) | Aqueous microbial communities from the Delaware River and Bay under freshwater to marine salinity gradient to study organic matter... | ecosystem: Environmental > Aquatic > Marine > Coastal ... | reverse complement strand
TTTTTCTCTATCTGCAGCATTAATTCTATTCATTGCTTCTTTTACTTGCGCATCTGGGTCAATGTCTGTTACTAGCGTTTTTATAATATCATAACCATAGGTCATCATTGCTTCGTTCAATTCTGATTTTACGGCAATTGCAACATCATCTTTCTTTACAAAAACATCGTCCAATTTCATTTTTGGAACTTCCGCTCTTACAACGTCAAATACGTAGGAGGTAATTTGGTCATGGGGATAATCTAATTTATAAAAGGCGTCATATACCTTGTCATAAATAACTTTGTATTGAACAGATACCTTTAATTTTACAAAAACATCATCTAGTGTTTTTGTTTCAATGATAACATCTAATTGTTGAATTTTTAGACTTAACCTTCCGGCAACTTTATCTATCAAAGGAATTTTTAAATGTAATCCAGATTGTCTAATGATGTTAAATTTTCCAAAGCGCTCTAATATAGCGGCAGTTTGTTGCTTGACAGTGAATAAGGAAGCAAAAAGGATAAGTATAATAAGTACAATGATAATAATTGGAAACATAGTCTTTTGTTTTTGATGTTAAAATCGATTTATTGTAAAGATACTAAATTTTAGGAATTAATTATTAGGGACAAGTTCAAAAAAAAGATTTTTTTTAATGGGGATTACGCTTTTGTTTTAAAAAAGTTTTGACGTTTTTTATTATACTTAATCCATTTTTTATATAGTTTTTCTGAAAGCAATCCTTTCATGGATGTATCTAGTTTTTCTTTTTCTAATTTCAGTGTTTCAGAAATTGGTTTTAGATCCTCATTCATTTTTTTTATAACTTTCAGTTGTTCAGAAAAATCTCCGCTTTTAAGAGCTTTTTTCTGAAAACCTTCAACCATATCTTTCGTGCTTCTTAGTAAAAAACTATTAATTCTAGTAATGTCTTTAATTGACTTATTGTAATCCGTTACTATTTTATAAAATTTATCCCCTTGTTTAGATTTTAATTTTATACCCGACTTCTTTGCTGCTTTTTCTGTTTCGTAGACTATAATTCCTACATGTTTTCTTACATCAAAATTAGGTTTTGGAGCTCTCTGAGGAGCTTGTACTGTCTGCCTTTGTTGTTGTCTTTGCCCGTTTCCGTAGCCATACTGAGCATGAACAGTAAATGCACTACCAAAAACTAAAAAAAAGATTATATTTTTCATAATTATAGTTTTGCGATAGCGTTTTCAAGTCTTTTAATACACGATTCCTTTCCGATTAGTTCTATGATGTCAAATAAATGAGGTCCTTTTAAGGCACCAACCAAAGAGAGCCTAAGGGGCTGCATTACTTTACCAAAACCAATTTCTTTATCAGTAATCCATTTTTTAATTTCCTTCTCAGTGTTTTCTGATGAAAAATCTTGAATTGTTTCAAGAAGACAAATTAACTCATTCATTAATTCAGGGGTTCCTTCCTTCCAATTCTTTTTACTGGCTTTTGCGTCGTATTCTTGTGGATTCTCAAAAAAGAAAGAAGACAATTCCCAAAAGTCTTTTATAAAAACAGCTCTTTCCTTGATTGAAGAAACTACTTTTAAAATAAAATCTTTACTTTGATAAATCCCCTTTTCTTCAAGAATTGGAATGTATAAATCTGTTAGTTCCGAATTCTCTTTTGTTTGCATGTATTGTTGATTAAACCAACTTGCTTTTTCAGGACTAAATTTTGCTCCAGATTTACTAACACGTTTTAATTCAAAAGAGCTTATTAATTCCTCTAAAGAGAAAAGCTCTTGTTCAGTCCCGGGGTTCCAGCCCAAGAAAGCAAGCATATTTATAAACCCATCAGCAAAATAACCGTCCTCTTTGTAGCCGGGAGAAAGGTCGCCAGATATTTCGTTTGTATAGGCTAAAGGAAACACAGGAAACCCTAATTTATCCCCATCACGTTTGCTTAATTTCCCCTTTCCTATGGGTTTTAAGATTAAGGGTAAATGGGCAAATTTAGGAGCGTCCCACCCAAAAGCTTTGTACAGCAATATGTGCAAAGGCATTGACGGTAACCATTCTTCACCACGAATTACATGGCTAATTTCCATCAAATGGTCATCCACAATATTTGCTAAATGATACGTTGGCATTCCGTCTCCTTTAAATAGAATTTTATCGTCCAGCGTATTGGTGTCTATCGTTATGTTTCCCCGGATTTCGTCTTCCATTCGTAAGATTTCGTCTTGAGGAGTTTTAAAACGGATGACATAATTTTCGCCAGCTTTCATTTTCGTTTCTACTTCTTCGTCACTCAAAACTAATGAATTTACCAAACGTCCTTTTTCCCTATTATGCCAATTATAAATAAAGTTTTTCCCTTTTGCTTCGTGCCCCTTTCTTTCAGCATCCAATTGCTCTGAAGTGTCAAAGGCATAGTATGCCCAACCTGTTTCAACTAATAATGTTGCATGTTTTTTGTAAATTTCTTTGCGTTCAGATTGTCTGTAAGGACCTAATTTTTCATTCCTTCCAGGGCCTTCGTCAAAAGGAATGTTACACCATGCTAAAGCATCTATTATATATTGTTCTGCATTTGCAACATAACGAGTTTGGTCTGTGTCTTCTATTCTCAGGACAAAAGTCCCGTTGTGTTTTTTAGCAAATAAATAATTGTATAAAGCGGTTCTTACACCACCAATATGTAGAGGTCCTGTAGGACTTGGCGCAAAACGAACACGAATATTAGATTCCATTTTTTCTGTTTTTGTGAAGTTGCAAAGATAGTTTTTAATGAAAAACCCTGCCACGAATTCGCTATTTATTAAACTTTTTTCGTTCTTGCGCAAGGAGGAATCAAAAAAACATAAAATTTGAGTACATTCGTCCAAAGAAAACAGGGGCAGCAGCCGTCTATTTTTTTTAATAATTTTAAAAACTTGTTAAAAGCGTTTTAACGATTATTTGGTTTTGGATTAATGTAAAACAGTATTTTTATGGTTAATGGATTTAAAAATATAGAACAAAAATTACATCAATTTACACGCAAGTACTACACAAGTGAATTGATAAAAGGAACTATTTTATTTCTTTCTTTAGGCTGTTTGTATTTTTTCTTCACCCTTTTTTTAGAATATTTTTTATGGCTCAAAACCACAGCAAGAACCCTTTTGTTTTGGTTCTTTTTAGGGGTTGAATTGTTTTTACTGATTCGCTTTATCGTTCTTCCTGTTTTTAAGTTGATTGGTTTACGAGCTGGAATTACGGCGGTTCATTCTTCCAAGATTATTGGGCGCCATTTTCCTGAGGTACAAGATAAATTACTCAATGTTTTACAGCTTAAACAAAACGCAAATAAGTCCGATTTATTAGCGGCAAGTATTGATCAAAAAGCACATGAATTACAGTCAGTTCCGTTTGTGAAAGCGGTTGACTTCACACAGAACAAAAAGTTTTTAAAGTATGCCATAATTCCAGTTTTAATTTTGTTGGTCACCCTTTTTTCTGGAAACAGACAGGTGTTTACATCAAGTCTCGAGCGAATTGTTAATCATCGAACTAGCTATATTCCGCCAGCACCATTTTCATTTTCTTTAAAAGAAAAGAAATTACAAGTTATTCAAGGAAAATCTATTACTGTTTTTATTGGTGTAAAAGGAAAAGTATTGCCTGTTGAGGCAAAAATTCATTTTGAAAATCAACATTATTATCTACAAAACTCAAGTAATGCAACTTTTTCATATACGTTTTTGGATGTTAATAAAACAGTTGATTTCTATGTGGAAGCAAATGGAGTTCAATCTCAAAAATACCAAATTGAAGTATTAAAGACACCTACAATTAATAACATTTCATTGGGTCTCAACTTTCCAAGTTATATTGGTAAAAGAAATGAAAGAATTCAAAACGCTGGAAATATTGTGGTTCCAGAAGGTACAAAAATTACCTGGAATGTTTTTGCAAGTCAAACTGACTCTGTGGCTTTTACTAACAATGGAAAGCGCGTTTTTTTTGAACCGACATCCATTAATAATTTTATTTTTTCAAAAAAAATAAACACACCAATTGATTATCAGATTTCTTCCTCCAATACAAATTTAAGTAATTTTGAGAATTTACATTTTTCAGTGTCTGTTGTTAAAGATGAAGCCCCATTAATTTCTGTTCAATCTAATATTGACAGTATTTCTCGAGGAACTGCAGTTTTTGCTGGCCAGGTTTCTGATGATTATGGAATCAAGAAATTGCAACTTGTTTATTATGTTGATACCACCCCACAACTTCAAAACATTCTCGATTTAGAAATTACGAATGAAAACATTCAAACTTTTTATTACGAATTCCCTGGTGGTTTATCAATTGAAAAAGGAGTTAATTATAATTTGTTTTTCCAAGTTTTTGATAACGATGGTGTTCATGGAAGTAAAAAGTCAAAGAGTAAAATTTTCAATTATCGGAAACAAACGGAAGAAGAATTAGAGCAAGAACTTTTGCAAGAGCAAAGAAATACCATCAATAATATCGAGAATTCTATTCAGAAACAACAACAGCAACGTAAAAAATTAGAAGAGGTTCAAAAGGATTTGCAGGTAAAGAAGAAGATTAATTGGAACGATCAGAAGAAAATCAAAAAGTTTGTAAAACGTCAGAATCAATATCATAAAATGATGCAACGTCAAACAGAAAAGTTGCAAGAAAACCTAGAAGAGAAGGTATCAGTAAACGAGCAAATTCAACAAAAAAAAGAAGTATTAAAAAGACGAATAGCTGAACTTAACAAGTTAGAAAAACAACAAAAGTTGTTGGATGAGATTCAGAAAATTGCGGAGAAACTCAACAAGGAAGATTTATTAAAAAAAGCCAAAGAGTTAGCGCAACAAAACCAACAACAGGAGAGAAGCCTAACTCGTATTTTAGAGTTGACAAAACGTTTTTATGTTGAGCAAAAAGCAATGCAAATTGCCAATAAAATTGAAAATTTATCCCAAAAACAAGAGCGTTTAGCTCAAAATGAAGCCAATGATGCAATCGCTCAAAAAGAGATTTTAAAATCCTTTGAAGAAATTAAAGAGGAATTAAAGGAGCTTAACAAGGACAATGAGAATTTAAAAGAACCCATGGGGCTCCCTGATGTGGAAAAGGAACAAGAAGAGATTGATGCGGAATTAAAAAGTTTTGAAGACAACCTTTTTAGAGATCGTTCAGCTGCTGCAAAAAAGAACCAGAAAAATTCATCAAAAAAGATGAAAGAGATGAGTGTAAAAATGCAAAAAGAAATGCTTGAGATGGAAGGAGAGTCCATGGAAGAGAACGTGGACGACCTTCGAAAAATCCTAGAAAATTTACTTATTTTTTCATTTAAGCAAGAGCAATTAATGAATAAATTTGATGAGACTTCAACTTCTCATCCGGATTTTGGTAATGACCTAAAGTTCCAAAATCAGTTAAAAACGTATTTTGAACATATAGACGATAGCCTTTATGTGTTGTCCCTAAGGTTGCCTAAAATTTCTGTTAAGATCAAAGATGATTTATCTACAACGCATTATAACTTAGCGCTGTCACTTGATAATTTTTCAGAAAATAATTTTTCAAAAGGGATTTCAAATCAACGGTATGTCATGACTGCGGTTAATGATTTGGCTGATTATTTAAGCAACATTTTAAGCGATATGAAAAATTCAATGTCAATGAATAAAGGTAAAGGGAAAAAAGAGAAGGGTAGTGGTTTTAGCTTACCTGATTTGATTAAGAAGCAAGGTGATTTGTCCGAGAAGATGAAAGAAGGTTTGAAAAAAGAGGGCAAGTCTGGAGAAGGAAAAGATGGTGAAAAGGATGGGAAAGGAAATAAATTAGGCAAACACGGTAAGAAACCAGGAGAAGGTGGAGTGAAAGCAAAGAAGGGCACAGGTGAATCTAACGATAATTCAGATGCAGATATCTATGAAATATATAAAGAGCAAAGTCTGTTAAGACAAGAATTACAAAAACAAATTAGTCAGTCTGAAGCTGAAGGTAATGGTACAAATTCAGCAGTAAAAAGAGCGTTGAAAAAGATGGAAGATTTAGAAAATGAAATTTTAGAAAAAGGACATAATCTTGGCACATTACAAAAAATGAATGCCCTTAACTATGAATTACTAAAATTAAGTCAAGCCGTTTTAGAGCAGGGTAAAGATAACAAGCGAAAATCAAATACCAACTTTAAAGTACTGCAAAAGAGAAATATTAAAGCAATCGAGTTCAAAAAGCAGTTTTTCAATCAAACAGAAATATTAAACAGACAATCATTACCTTTGCAGCAAAATTATAAAAATAAAGTCAGAGCATATTTTTCTGACATTAAGTAAATACAAAGTATGATTACATTCAATTATGAAACATCATTTCAAATTGATAATGAATCCCTTTTGGAAGATTGGGTTTCAACCGTTGTTTTAGCACAAGGGTTTGAGCTTGGTGATATCAGCTATGTTTTTTGTGATGATGATTATCTGCACAAGTTAAATGTAGAATTTTTACAGCATGATACCTTAACCGATATCATTAGTTTTGATACTACTTTAGGGAAGGTCATTAGTGGAGATATTTTTATTTCTGTAGAAAGAGTCATTGATAATGCGTTAGATTATAAGGTCCCTTTTATTGAAGAGTTTCATCGGGTGCTGATTCATGGCGTATTACATTTTATGGGTTATACAGATAAGTCTGATGCAGATAAAAAGGAAATGAGAATCGCTGAAGACAAGGCAATTCTTATGATAAGTAAATGACAGTCAGTTCAATAACTAATAAGTTTCACGTGGAACGGTAATATAATGAGTTTATTTTCAACAACATATGATGTAATTGTAGTAGGAGGAGGGCATGCGGGAAGCGAAGCCGCTGCAGCAGCTGCAAACATGGGCGCGCACACCTTATTAATTACAATGAATTTGCAGAATATTGCTCAGATGAGTTGCAATCCAGCAATGGGAGGAATCGCAAAAGGACAAATTGTACGAGAGATTGATGCGTTGGGTGGCTATAGTGGAATCGTTACTGATAAAACAGCAATCCAGTTTAAGATGTTGAATAAGTCAAAAGGACCTGCAATGTGGAGTCCAAGAGCTCAGTCTGACAGAATGCAGTTTGCAGATTGTTGGAGAACCATGCTAGAGGAGACAGCCAATGTTGACTTTTATCAAGATGCTGTAAATGATTTATTGTTCGATAAGAATGTGATCATTGGGGTCAAAACAGCACTAGGCTTAGAGATTAAAGCAAAGACAGTTATCATTACTGCAGGTACTTTTTTAAATGGTTTGATTCACATAGGTGATAAAAGCTTTGGTGGAGGTAGGGCTGGAGAAGGAGCTTCAACAGGAATTACAGAGAGTTTGGTTTCAAAGGGTTTTGAGTCAGGTAGAATGAAAACAGGAACACCGCCAAGAGTTGATGGTCGTTCTTTAGATTATTCTAAAATGATAGAACAACCTGGAGATGAAATTACTGAGAAATTTTCTTATTTGCCAACTACTAAATCATTGCAAAAACAACGTTCCTGCTATTTGACTTATACTAATCTTGCTGTCCATGATTTGCTCCGTGAGGGTTTCGATAGGTCCCCAATGTTTAATGGTAGAATTAAATCTACAGGTCCTAGGTATTGTCCTTCTGTGGAGGACAAGATAGATCGTTTTGCGACCAAGGATAGGCATCAAATTTTTGTCGAGCCAGAAGGTTGGACAACAGTTGAGATGTATGTAAATGGATTTTCAACTTCACTTCCAGAAGATATTCAAGACAAAGCAATTAGAGCGGTTGCTGGATTTGAAAACGTAAAGTTTTTAAGATATGGATATGCTATAGAGTATGATTATTTCCCTCCCACACAGCTTACTCATTCCTTAGAAACAAAGTTAATCAAAAACTTGTTTTTTGCAGGCCAAATTAATGGTACTACTGGATATGAAGAAGCTGCCGCACAAGGATTAATGGCAGGAGTAAATGCTGCCTTAAAGACCCAGAAAAAAGATCCTTTTATCCTAAAAAGAAATGAAGCTTACATTGGTGTTTTGATTGATGATCTAATTACAAAAGGAACAGAAGAGCCCTATCGAATGTTTACTTCCAGGGCAGAGTATAGAACTTTGTTAAGACAAGACAATGCCGATTTAAGATTAACACCATTAGGTTTTGAATTAGGTTTGGCGTCTAAAGAAAGGATGGATCGTGTGTTAGAAAAGCAATCTAAAGCAGACTTGTTAATTAAATTTTTACAAGAGACGAGTGTCAAGCAAGAAGAGATAAACCCTATTTTAGAAGCAAAGAATTTAGCATTGATTCATCAATCGATGAAGCTTTATAAAATTGCTGCAAGACCTCAATTAGAGTTTTCTGACTTTAAAAACATAAAAAAATTGACGGCTTTTCTTGCAGCCAATTTTATTGATAAAGAGGTCATTGAGCAAGCTGTAATCCATTTAAAATATTCCGGTTACATTGAGAAGGAAAAGAACAATGCTGATAAACTAAATAGGCTTGAAAACGTTAAGATCCCTTCTAGATTTAACTATCAAAAAGTAAAGTCCCTTTCTTTCGAGGCCAGAGAAAAGTTGAGTAAAATTCAACCAATTTCAATTTCCCAAGCGAGTAGAATTAGTGGTGTTTCTCCGAGTGATATTTCTGTCCTTTTAGTTTATATGGGAAGATAGTTGTTTGTATTTTCTAAGATGTTCCACGAGGAACAATTCAAAATAAATGAAAAAAGAAAAAGATTTTTATCAAAATTTGAAACCTTTTTTAAGGTGTATAGATGCTTCGGTTTCTAAAGAAGTTTATCAAGTAATGATAAATAAAGAGTACGAAATGTTAGTTACAAATCCAGTTCCTGAAAACCTAGCCGATTACTACAAAAGTGAAGCTTATATTTCCCACACAGATTCTAAAAAAACACTTTTAGATAAAGTATACCAATTTGTAAAAAACATCACATTAAAGAAAAAATTAAAACTTGTAAACTCCTTCAGTACCCTTTCGAAAAATATTTTAGATGTGGGTGCAGGAACTGGTGATTTTCTAAAAGTTTGTCAAAATGATTCATGGAAGGTTTTTGGGGTTGAACCAAGTTTAGTTGCTAGAAAAATTGCGAAAGGTAAAGATGTTTTTTTAACAGCGGAACTCCTGAAAGTAGAAAACAGAAAATTTGATATTATTACACTTTGGCATGTTTTAGAACACGTTGAAAAATTATCTGAATCTATTTTAAAATTTAAAGAGTTGCTTTCTGATGAGGGTAGATTAATAATTGCGGTTCCTAATTATAAAAGTGATGATGCAAAATATTATAAAGAGTTTTGGGCTGCCTTTGATGTTCCAAGACATCTCTGGCATTTTTCTCAAAGTGCCATTCACAAAATTTTCTCTAAAGAGAAGATGGTTGTAGAAAAAATAATACCAATGAAATTTGACGCTTATTATGTTTCTCTTTTAAGTGAAAAATATAAGACAGGAAAAATGAATTTGATGAGCGCCTTTTATCGAGGGTTTATTTCAAATTTTAAAGCGAGAACAACTACGGAGTATTCTTCTTTAATCTATGTGCTAAAAAAGTATTAAAAACAGTTTTAAGCTACTGTAAGCCTGTTTTCACATTCTTGGCCTTGCCTGATGTTCAGGAAAACAATAAAACCCCTTAAAACAGCTATTTTAAGGGGTTTTATTATAGAAAATAATTATTAATAATTATTTATCATCAATTTTAATTATTTAGTAAGTACACTCCCAAAAGAGTAATAATAAAATAGACGGCCAAAGACATTGCTCCTGCATAATCTTTTGCCAAACGCTGACCAATAAGCAAGAAAATTAAAGTAATCGCAGAAAGCGTTACTCCTAATAAGGCAATTTCTTTTGTTTCTGAAGTATAAATTTGATAGACCCCAATCAGCATTAAAATACCTGCAATAATTTCTATAATTAAAATAATGCTTAAGAGTAGTGGTACACTATTTTTAAAAGGAGTGTTTTTAAAATGATCTTTAATAAAATTTAAATTTCCTTTCCAGTCCAAAATTTTGTCTATTCCAGATTGTATAAATGTAACAATTAAAAAAAGTAAAATTAATACTTCTGTTGGGTTATTGGATAATAATTTCATTTTATGGTTTTTCAAATTAATTTTTTATTTGCAACTGTCTCTGATGCTGAAAATACTGTTCCTTTGTGTTTTATAATATTGAGTTAAAGCTTCTTTAAAGTAGTGTTCGATATGCTCTTTCAAATTTTTTAGTACAAAACTGAAGACTCAAATTAGTATCACTTACCAAAGGTTGTTTTGATTTTATCAACGATTGTTTGCGCTAATCTTTCTTTACTTTCTATGGTCCAACCAGCAACATGGGGAGATAAAAGCACTTTTTCAGATTTGATTAAATATTGAAAAGCTTCGGGCATTTTATCCTTAGAAAAAAGATTTTCGAAAGATGCTTTTTCATATTCCAAAACATCCAATCCTGCTCCTAAAATTTTACCAGATTTTAAACCAGAAACCAAATCATTTGTCACAACAGATTTCCCGCGAGCAGTATTTATCAACCAAAAATTCTTTTTAAAGGCATTGATAAATTTAGTATTTATCATATTCTGAGTACGTAAAGTTTGTGGAGTGTGTAAGCTTAACACCTCTGTCTTTTCTTGTAATTCTGATAAAGAGACTTGCTTACAATTCTCATCACCAACGTTTGGTTTGATGTCATAACACAACACTTGAACATCAAAACCACGTAGTTTTTTAGCGAAAGACTTCCCCATATTTCCATAACCAATTAAGCCAACAATACTTCCGTCGAGTTCAATACCACGATTTTCTTCACGCAACCATTTTCCATTTCTAACTTCTTTATCGGCTTTATTTAGCTTGTTAAAAAGAGATAGTAACATTCCTAAAGAGTGTTCTCCAACGGCGTTTCTGTTTCCTTCAGGAGCGGCAATTAATTGGATGTTGTTCGCAACAGCATATTCACAATCGATATTTTCTAGACCAGCTCCAACTCTTCCTATAAACTTTAAACGAGTCGCTTTGTCTAGGAAAGATTTGTCTATAGAAAAACGACTTCTGATGATGAAACCGTCATACAGATGAATCTTATTTTCAATTTCAGATTTTGAGGAAGTGTAGTCTTCATCATTTTGATACCCCAACTCACAGAGTTGATTGAGTAAAAGAGGGTGGTTTGTATCTAAATGGAGTATTTTCATTTTAGCGTTTGTAAATCTCTAGACTTTTAATACTGTTCTTTTTCATTAGGGAAATCGCCGCTTTTTACGTTTTCTATATAAGCTTCAAAAGCACCCGTCATATCTTTATATAAGTCTAAATATCTTCTTAAAAAACGGGGCTGAAATTCATGTGTCATTCCAATCATATCATGGGTAACTAACACTTGTCCATCCACGCCATTTCCGGCACCAATTCCTATTACAGGAATTGTTAAAGCCTCTGCAATTTTTTGAGCTAATTTTGCAGGTACTTTTTCTAAAACCAATGCAAAACAACCAATTCTTTCGAGCAGTAGTGCGTCTTCCATAAGTTTTTCTGCTTCTTCCTCCTCTTTTGCTCTTACGGTATAGGTTCCAAATTTATAGATAGATTGTGGCGTTAAACCTAAATGACCCATCACTGGAATTCCCGCATTCAAAATCCGTTTAATAGACTCTTTAATTTCTTTTCCACCTTCTAATTTTATAGAGTGCCCACCGCTCTCTTTCATAATTCTTATTGCAGAACGCAACGCTTCTTTTGGGTCAGATTGGTAACTTCCAAAAGGTAAATCTACCACGACCAAACACCGGTCTATTCCTTTGACAACCGAGCTTGCATGGTAAATCATCTGATCTAATGTAATTGGCAACGTAGTTTCATTACCTGCCATCACATTGGAGGCAGAGTCTCCTACTAAGAGGACATCAATACCAGCTCCATCTAAAATTTTTGCCATGGTAAAATCATAGGCCGTTAACATGGAAATTTTCTCTCCATGCTTCTTCATATCCACCAGAGATTTTACAGTAACTTTTTTATATTCTTTTTTTGATGCTGACATCTTTTTTATTTTTTAGTATCTTGTAAATGTAATAAATATCATCTGATATAAGACAAGTTAATTTTTCGTTAATCTTAAATGAATGAAAATTATCAACTGTTTTTTTTGATTATTTTTAGACTTGCAAAAACTCCAAAACTTTTAATAAAAAAAAATAGTCTTATATTTGGTTATTATTTTAAAAATGGCAGAAGAAAAAGTTTTATTGAATACAGACAAATGGATAGATAATTATGCAGATTATATGTATAATTATGCAATTGTACGTGTAAACGATAGTGACCTAGCAAAAGACTTAGTTCAAGATACTTTTTTTGCGGGTCTAAAATCAGCAAAAAATTTTCAAGGGAAGTCTACAGAAAGAACTTGGTTGATTTCTATTTTAAAAAGAAAAATAATAGATCATTACAGAAAAATAAATTCTAAAAAAGGACAAGCTGAAGTTCGAATGAATTTTTATGATGCTGGAGAAAATGAAGGAAATTGGTTAGAAGAAAGAGTGCCTCAAAGTTGGGAAAACCAATCGGAAAAATCAGTTGAAAATGATGAGTTAAAAAAGCAGTTAAGCTCTTGTATAGAAGCTTTACCTGAAAAATACGCCATGGTTTTTAGAATGAAAACAATACAAGAATTTGAGACAGAAGAAATTTGTAAGGAGTTAGACATTACTTCGTCAAATTTATGGGTAATTATTCATAGAGCTAGAACACAGCTTAGAAAATGCATGGAAGATAACTGGTTTAATAATTAAGAAATGTTTAAAAATTTAAGAATTACTTGCGATGAAGCTACAATGATTTGTGACAAAAGTCAGTATGGAGCTTCTACTTTATTAAATAGGTTAAAATTAAATATTCATTTTATTGGATGTAAAAAGTGCATTTTATACACAAAACAAAATGTAAAGTTAACAGACCTTTATAAAGGATATTCTCATAGTTGTAAAGGCGAAAAACATACCCTATCATTAGAAGACAAAGAGGCTTTAAAAAAAACTTTTAAACTAAAGAGCTAAACAAGATAGACTTATTATTAAAACGGAACTTAAGAATTTAAGTTCCGTTTTTTTGTACTTTTGATTCTCATAAGAAAAACAATACAATTGAATTTAGAGAGTTAATAACGTCTAACGATCTAGTAAATTCTAAAGAACCAAACATTTTTATTAGAATGCATTTTTTACCAGAAGAAATAGATAATTACGTTGTAGCTCATTCACAAGAAGAGCCAAAGATATTACAAGAGTTAACCAAAGAAACATGGCAAAAAGTATTGAACCCCAGGATGTTAAGTGGTGCTTTTCAGGGTAGGCTATTGTCTATGATTTCAAAATTAATGCAACCAGAAAATATTTTAGAGATAGGCACTTATACTGGTTATTCTGCTTTGTGTTTAGCGGAAGGGATTTCTTCTGAAGGAAAAATAATAACCATAGATAAAAATGAAGAATTAGAAACGCTTCAAAATAAATTCTTTGAGAAATCTGGTTTTAGAGATCAAATTCAGCAATTTGTTGGGAATGCCTCTGAAATAATACCGACCATAGATAAAAAGTTCGATTTGGTTTTTATAGATGCGGACAAGTCAAACTACATTAATTACTTTCATTTAATCATTGATAAAATGAATTCGGGCGGAATTATTTTATCTGACAATGTTCTTTGGAGCGGTAAAGTTATAGAAGAATTAGACCCAAAAGATACCGATACAAAAGTGCTTTTAGAATACAATAAGTTAATGAATGAAGATGCGAGAGTAGAAACCGTTTTACTGCCAATTAGAGATGGTTTGACGATTAGTCGAGTAAAATAAAATTACATGTTCCTTTTTATAGGACCTGTTAAGTCATCAATACTATCTTTTACAGCACTAATTTCTTTGTTGATGTCTTTGGTGATGTCTGTATCAATAGAATGCTTCTCTGAACTATCTTTTATTTCTCTTTTAATATCATTTGTAGCATCTTTTATTTGGCGCATCCCTTTGCCGAGTCCTCTCGCAATTTCAGGAATTTTATCTGCACCAAAAACCATTACCACAATCAACATGATAATCATAATTTCTGGTCCACTAATAAATAAAAGTAGTGTATACATATTGCAAAGATAATTACTTTTTAATCAACATTCGTTTAATCTCGTTCAATTTCATTAGCGCTTCAATTGGCGTTAATGTATCAATATTAGTCGCTAGAATTTCTTCTTTGATATTCTCTAATAAAGGATCGTCTAACTGAAAAAAGCTCAGTTGCATTTCTTCTTCTTGGGTCTGCTTTAAGGCTTCTTTAACGGCTTTACTTTTGTTGTTTTTTTCTAATTTTTCAAGTATTTTGTTCGCTCTATGAATGACCACACTTGGCATACCAGCTAATTTTGCTACATGAATTCCAAAACTATGATTAGAGCCTCCAGAAACTAATTTACGCAAGAAAATAATGGTGTCTTTCAATTCTTTTACAGAGACATTAAAGTTTTTAATGCGTTCAAAAGTAGTCGTCATTTCATTCAATTCATGGTAATGCGTGGCAAACAAGGTTTTTGCTTTGGTTGGATGTTCATGTAAGAATTCAGTAATTGCCCAAGCAATAGAAATCCCATCATACGTTGAGGTTCCTCTTCCAATTTCATCTAACAAAATCAAACTTCTATCAGAAACATTATTTAAGATAGAGGCCGTTTCATTCATTTCTACCATAAAAGTAGATTCTCCCATAGAAATGTTATCACTTGCGCCAACTCGTGTAAAAATCTTATCTACAAGACCTATTCTAGCGTGCTGAGCAGGGACATAACTCCCCATTTGGGCTAATAATACGATGAGTGCTGTTTGACGTAAAATAGCAGATTTACCAGACATGTTTGGTCCAGTAATCATAATTATTTGTTGCTGATTTCTATTGAGCACCACATCATTTGCAATATAATCTTCACCAATTGGTAATTGTTTTTCAATTACAGGATGCCGCCCATTTTTAATTTCCAAATCGGTAGATTCATCCATAATTGGACGCACATAATTGTGGTCTATCGCTAAAACCGAAAAAGACAATAAACAGTCAATTTTTGCTATAATTTTTGCATTTTCTTGTACAATTTCTACAAATTGTAGAATATATTGTAATAATTTAGAAAATATTTCTTGTTCTAATTTCTGAATTTTTTCTTCCGCACCTAAAATTTTGGTTTCGTATTCTTTTAATTCTTCAGTAATATAACGCTCAGCACTTACTAGAGTTTGTTTGCGGATCCATTCTTCTGGCACTTTGTCTTTATGCGTATTTCTTACTTCAATATAATATCCAAAAACGTTGTTAAACGAAATTTTTAAACTTGAGATTCCTGTACGTTCCGTCTCACGTGCCAACATATCGTCTAAATACTGTTTTCCAGTGTTAGAAATTGTGCGTAAATCGTCTAGTTCTTGATGAACCCCCGTTGCAATTGCATTTCCTTTATGAATATTTACTGGGGCGTCATCAAATAAAGTTTCAGCTATTTTAGCTATCAAATCTGTACAGGAATGCAGTTGACTTCCGAGTCCTGTTACGGTGCTATTTTTACTTTTTTCTGCGGATGATTTTATAGGTAATATGGCTTTTAAAGAATCTTTTAATAAGACAATTTCTCTCGGCGAAGCTTTCCCTGTTGCAACTTTAGAAATCAACCGTTCTAAATCGGAAATTTGTCTTATCTGATAGGTTACTGTCTGAGAAAAATCATCTGAATCTATAAAAAACTTGACTAATTTATGGCGCTTTTTAATGGCATCAATATTTTTTAAAGGAAGTGCTAACCAGCGTTTTAATAACCTTCCACCCATTGGTGAAATGGTTTTGTCAATAACACCTAAAAGAGTTACCGCATTCACAGAATTTGGATTGTAAAGTTCCAAATTCCTGACGGTAAAGCGATCCATCCAAACATAATTATCTTCCGAAATTCTACGAATGGCTTGTATATGTTTTAGTTCATTGTGTTGCGTTTCTGATAAATAATATAACACGGCACCAGCAGCAATAATTCCGTTTTTAACCTCTTCAATTCCGAAACCTTTTAAGGTTTTTACTTCAAAATGATTTTGTAACGTTTCGATTGCGTACTCTTTTTGAAAAACCCAATCGTCGAGATAAAAGGTATAATATCTGTTTTCAAAAAGGGCTAAAAATTCCTGTTTATTTTGTTTTTGGACTAAAACTTCGCTCGGATTAAAATTTTGCAATAACTTATCGATGTATTCCGCATTTCCTTGTGCTACCAAATATTCTCCGGTAGAAATATCTAAAAAAGAGATGCCGAGTTGTTTTTTGTCAAAATGAACAGCCGCTAAAAAGTTATTTGCTTTACTATGTAAAACCTCATCATTTAGAGAAACCCCTGGCGTAATTAATTCTGTAACCCCACGTTTTACAATGGTTTTTGTCATTTTTGGATCTTCTAACTGATCACAAATGGCAACGCGCATTCCTGCTTTTACTAGTTTTGGTAAATAGGTATTTAAAGAATGGTGTGGAAAACCCGCCAACGCAGTTTCTGTTTCACTTCCTGCCCCTCGTTTTGTTAATGTAATTCCTAAAACTCCTGCCGCTTTTTTAGCGTCTTCTCCAAAAGTTTCATAGAAATCTCCTACACGAAAAAGCAACATTGCATCAGGATACTTTGTCTTGATTGCATTGTATTGTTTCATTAAAGGAGTTACTTTTTTAGCGGTAGATTTTGCCAAGCCTTAGAAAATTTTCAATTCGTTTTGCTAAGATAGAAAATATAGTTGTTAGTGTTTCCTTTTTAGTTATTTGTTAAACTACCAATAATAAAAAATCATTAAAAAAGTTAGCAGAAACTTTTTTAACCCTCCTTTTAGCGCACATTAATAAACTCATTTTAGCTGTTTTGAGTTATATATATAAAGGCTATTTTATGTCTATAAAAAGACCTACAGAATGACTTGGAGCAGCGGCAATAATTCTTCCGCTGATAGCGCTTCCATACTCGTAAGAAAGGCCTATTTTTTTATTGATATAATAAGCGAATCCAAGACCAAGATTGGTATATTCTATATTATTTGCAAAGATACTCCCGTTTGCAGTAGCGGGATCTAAAGCTCCATTTTTTGTCGATTTTAAGAGGTTTAACCGACCAGTTAACCAAACCCTATTAAAGAATTTAACTCCTATTTCTCCTCCCAAGTGGACTTCATCAGAAAAACCTTGAGACCGACTATTATAACCCACAAATGTTTTTCCGTAAGCAGGAAAGGTAATAAGTTTGAAAGGAATTCCTAAATCTATCTGTAAAAGCTGATTAAATTCACCATCTCCACTCTGAAGTAATGCCAATTCAGTTCCTCCAGAAGTTTCACCCGTTGGTAAGCCCAATTTTAATGAAGCCGAAAGCGCTAAGAAATTGTTTTTTATAATTCCGTATCGGATACCTACATCTAGATCTCCAAAAGCATCTAAGGTTGCGCCTTCAGTAATAACATTTCCTCGTGTACCAGATACAACGTTGTTTTGAAAGTTTCGTGTAAAAAAAGGAATATAGGTTATTAAGTCTATTTTATTTGTCAACCCATATTCTCCATAAAAACTAAAACTAAAAGTTCCTCTCGTAGGATTTGGGTCAATTTCTCCAGTATCAGTATAATGTTTGTCTGCAACTACAGACCATGCAGAAAGTTTATAGTACCCATTTCCTTTTCCTTTATTCCATTGTGCAAATAAAGAAGTAGTACAAATTAAAAATAATAAGGTAGTTGTAAATTTGTTGTTCATTTTTTTAAATCTTAATTTAATTGCGCAGCACCTAAAATTAAATTTCCTGCTCCTTGGCACACTGCCACTACATAACCGTAATCATTAATATCAATATTATTTAATATTAATGAGAAGGAAGAACCTGATACTTTGTTACTTCCACTTACTTTCATCCCGTTTGCTATTGATCCAGAATTATTTGTTAAATATATATGTGTATCTGGTGCTGTTGAAACAAAGTTCATAAAGCTAAGACGAGTACTTGTAAGAGTAACTGTACCTGCCAAACTGTACCTCCCAGACAATGTGCCAGATTTTGAATCGTCTCCTTTAATTTCTAGATTAGTGGTGGCCATTATTGTTTTTCCGCCTTCTACTGTTGTAGCGGTTATCGTCGTATCTCCAGCAGCAACGGCAGTTACGAAACCATTGGAACTTATCGTTGCAACAGACACGTCTGAAGAGCTCCACGTTATTGGAGTTGTTCCTTCAAAATTTACAGTATATTGATGACTGTCACCAATGTTTACACTTGAAATTTCATTAATAGAAAGTGTATTGTTAGAAGTAGTTACTGTTGTTGGTAGAGATGTTATTGGTGTTCCGTTTTCTACAGTAGAAGCAGTAATAGTAATATTACCAGACCTTATAGCTGTTAGCAAACCATTATTAACGGTTGCAATTGCGGTGTTGGAACTTTCCCAATTAATGGTATTACTTGTATTTCCATCTCCATTTTCATCAAAATAAGAATATTCATATTGATGTGTTTTTCCAATTTTTAAATTTGCTGCTAATGGATTGTTAATTCGAATGATAGAAATATTTTCACTTACTTTTATTGTAAAAGTTGTTGTAATAGAATTTGTTGCTGTTTTTACTGTAATTTCTGATGTTCCCTCACTTTTTCCAGTGATTTCACCGCTATTGTTTATGCTTGCAATCTCGGGGGCAGTGCTTTCCCATACTAATGAAACGGTATTATCTTGGTTGCCTGCGTTGTTAAAATAGGTTGTTTTAAAAGTAAATTTTTCATCTATTGATAAATTTTTTATAGGGTTTGTTACTGTTAAAACTTCGGCAGAGATTATTGTAATTGTGGCAACTTCTTTCGTTATCTTAGTGTTTTCTCCATTCGGATTGTCATTGGTGGCAGATACAGAAATTGTGGCTTCTCCGGAGTTTACGGCAGTTGCTAATCCTTGGTTATTGATTGTTAGTATGGAAATATCTGAACTTTCCCAAGTTATTAATTCTTTTTTTAGTTCTCCAACATCGTTAAGGTATCTTATCGAATAGACTTCCGAAAAGTCATAGCTTTCTGAAATTGTTAATTCAGATGGAATAGGTGAGCCTGAATTCTTTTCAACAATAGTAATAGAAGGCTCTTGATAATCATTTTTAATGTCATCATCAATGTTACAGGATGTAAAAAACACCACAAAACAAAAGCTTAAAAGAGAAAAGTTTTTCATAATTTCTAGAGATTGTCTTTTCAAAGTCGATAAAATCTAACGAACCTTACAGTTTGAAAACGTATTTTAGCCAAACAAAAAACCCAATACAAGCCTATTTAGAATATG
>Ga0208545_1000438_pt1 | contig 19374 bp, 39 predicted proteins | sample DEB08_DNA_12_FD_185498 | JGI IMG/M metagenome (GOLD analysis project Ga0208545, IMG submission 185498) | Aqueous microbial communities from the Delaware River and Bay under freshwater to marine salinity gradient to study organic matter... | ecosystem: Environmental > Aquatic > Marine > Coastal ... | reverse complement strand
AGGGTCAAAGCACCTTTCAAACTCGTTACTCTCTACGGTAGCCACCGTATCATTTAATTTAGTAAGTTCTTCGTCCATGTCAAGACCATCAGCAGCAATATATTTTATATTACCATTGGCCTTGTTTACTACCCACCAACCACCTGCTTTCTTACCAGATGCTTTAGCATATCCAGCCAGTTGACCTACGTAACCAAAAGGGTCACTGGCTTTTAACGTTTGGTAGGACTCGAACTTGTTTCGATATGACCAATCACTAGCAGACTTAACATCATCAACAGCACCGTCAATCACAAGATCGTATGATCCCTTTACTGTGGTCTTGTCTAGCTCTAGCTCTACGTAGTTGTCCTCATCCTCGTACTGTACTCCTGCTTCTGTGATGATACCCTTGAACGCAGCCTCTACGATGTCGCCTAGCAGCATGTTCATAACGAATGTTGTTGGTTTGGGCAACGCCTTCTCTGGTTTATTCTTCTCAAACCAAAGCTGACAAGTTGGCCTACCTATGTTTGACATACGTAGACGAAACTCATCACGCCTATTGCCCCCACCAAACTGGCGTTTTACAGCATCCATTACATCTTTACCAATCTGTTTTACTGTCTCTTCGGACATTGTTGATTTACCAGATGTAGCATCCTCAAGATACTGATTGATCGCCAGTTCAGCAGGGTGGTTCATTATACGAAGTCCTCTTCACTAATGTCCACAAAGGCTTCTACTGTGTCGGTATCCACCTCTTCGTTCTTGTGCACATTCTCATTCCACGAGTTGAGAATATACGTATTGTAGTTCTCAATCCATGCAACGAAGTTACCAAACACTTCCTGTGCATCGTTGTCCATGTCTAGTGTAGTGTTCAAGTCCAATTCCGTAACGGGAATATAGAAGCTATTACCGTTGGGTAAAGGCACTTCACTAGACGTTAGTGTGACACTGTGTTGTGGTGGTAGCCTACGCATCTTACTAAGATCAGCAAACACCTTACCCACAATCTTGAAGGCATCACGGTTGTCAATCTCCCACACGAATGGGGTAGGCTCTACGTCAACAGAGTTACCTGCTGCGTCTGTAGCATTCACCAGTTCCACTGTACCAAACAAGGCACGAACACGTTTGATAGAACGGATCAAGTCCTTCATGCTATCTGGCAATGCTGCCCAATCCTTGATGAACCCTGCAGGTTTGCCGCAGTTGAAACCGCCATCGTTATCTTTCATGTCACTGTTAAGGTCATTGACCATAATAGTTTTGATATAACGATTAGGTGTGTGGTCTGTACCTTTGACAAACTTCTTATGCATGAACCGTTGCAGGAATGGACGAATACGTACACTCTCTGCGTAGTATGTGTCACCGTCAGGTACTTCCAGTTTGTATGTGCCACCTGACACAACCTCTAGCTTTACCTTCTTGCCGCCCATGTCCTGTTCACCCATGATAGGTGAGTGGTTGATACGCAAACGTGCAAGTGTACTTGCCTTGGTAGCTTGTGGTGATGCGTCAGCACCCATGCCCATTGCTTGAGCCATTACGTTGTAGTTATTAGTGTCGATTGTTGTTACTTGAGTCATGTGTAAGTCTCCTTATGTTTTTGACGAATGGTAGTTATATCATGCAACATCTTTTGTGTCAAGCCAGTTCGGACCAATCTTTGCCTCTAATAATAGAGGAATGTTGAAGTCAATGTCCCACTTGCGATTCACGATGTCGATCAGCCTGTCGTTGGCTGTACGTATTACTTTTAGTACTGTCTCCTTTTCTTGTGGGTGCACGTCTAGTACTATTGAGTCATGCACTGTGTTTACTACGCAACTGCGTAGCTTGTTTGCTGTTAGTAACTTATCAATGTATATCAGAGATATAGGTACTATGTCAGCCGTTGCGAACGATTGCACAGGATAATTTTTTATCTGTGTGAAATATGTCACACCACCAAACCGTCTACGTGTAACGTCAGGGAATGCGAACTCACGACCAGATGGTGTAGTGATCTTGCCTGTGTTCAATGCTTCTTTGGCTAGTGCCTCGTGCCACTTGGCAATACCAGAATACTTTGTCGTAAACTGTTGATAATATGCCGCCTCTGCCTGTGACCTACCGAAACCACTAGCACCGTACAGAGGTGCAAAGGTATGTGCCTTGGCTTCTTGACGTGACATGGGTTGACCTGCATCACTGATAACCTGTGCAGTATAGCTATGTACGTCAAAGCCAGTAGTCACCTCGTCAATGGCAGTCATGTCTTGCGACAGGAATGCAGCAACACGAAATTCTAACTGTGCAAAGTCGGCCTCCATCACCTGACCGCCATGCCATCGTGATATGAATACTTTCTTGACGGGGAACGTACCACCACGTGGCATGTTCTGCATGTTGGGGTCTGCACCAGACAAACGGCCTGTGCCAGTACGATGTTGTAACAAACGTACATGCAGCTTGCCATCACTCTTTACGTGTGTGGCAATACCCTCTACGAAGCTGCTTAGATACGTGTCAACGGCAGACAGTCTGCGTACATTACGTAGGAACGACTCAGCTTCTCTCATGTTCTTGGAACGGGCAATGCCCTCAAGGAATATGAGGTTGTCCTTACTGGTGCTGAAGCCATTAGCACTGACCCACTTGGATGTAGGTGCAATGAACTTTAGCCCTGCAATGGTAGTAGAGTCACGATACAGAAAGCCAGTGGCATTACAAGTAGTACACTTGTTTGTTCTGGCGAATGGTGTACCATCCTTCTTGGTCTTTCTGATCTGACCAGTGCCGTAGCAGTCAGGACACTGGTATGCCTTCTGCTGGTACAGACGTTGACTATGAGCATTGACTGTGCCACGATAGTCAGAGTCAGACATACGTTCATCAAACAAATCTGCCCACACCTTCTTATCATGGGGCTTACGGCTGTAGATAACCCAAGACAATTGCTCTGGACTGTTGAGGTTGATTGGTCTGTCACCCATGATGTCGGCAACCTGTTCCTCAAGTGCAATGAGAAGCATGTTACGTTCTTGCTCAAACTCGTCACGTACTTCCATCAGTGCATCCATGTCTACCTGAAACCCACGTTGGTATATACGTGCAAGGTGCAAGGAAAGTTGATTGGTCAGCTTGATGGTAGGCACAAGTGTAGGATTGTCAGCATACTGCTTGTCTAACCTACGGTACAACTGTTGTGTTGCATGTAGGTCAGCAGACAGATACTCTGACAACTCTGCGTGATCCATGTCACGTACAGACTTGCCATCCTTGAGCCATGCCTTGAGAGAGTCCTGCTTCTTTGTGTCAAGGTCATACCGTTCAGCACAAGCCTCAAGTGACAGTGGTTCTTTCTGTCCACGTTGCAGTACATACTCGCCAAGCATGGTATCAAAGATGTCACCGTCATAGGTAAAGCCTGACTCCCACAACCACACCAAGTCATGCGGTGCATTGTGTGCTATAAGTAGATGGGCAGCATCCAGTGCGTCTTGGACTATACGCCGCCCATCTGTGGTGGGTTGTTGCTCTGCGTGATCGAATGTTACAATAGTTTCGTTCATGTGATCATCCAGCATACCCACCATAACTAATGTGTTGGTTGGTTCAAACGGATCAAGGTGCAGCTTGCCGTTACGTTTTGTTACTGTGTTTTCTACGTCGAGGGTCAGTATCATGTTGTCTCCTAGTCTAGTTTGTCTAGTATTTCTACCTCTTTTCCGTAGATGTTGTCAAGAGAATTATGAAAGTCTCTGTCTTCTGCGAAGTTTTGTATCGCAGTTACAACATCATCAATAGATAGTTTGTGTTTCTTTATAGCATCTGTTATACGAGTAACATCAATTGCACTTGGCAATTCAAACTCTTCTAGCTCTTCTGTTATATAACTTTTAGCTTCTAGTACTTTATCTTTCAGTTCTTTAAACGACATTAGCTTTTCTCCTTTGATCGTTGTCTTTCACTCTTAGACATTGGCCTAATGTAAGGCACAACTCTACCTGTACCCCACTTCTTTGCTTCTTCTTCTGCTTCGTATAGGTTACTGAACACCCATACTTTGTGGTCTTCTGTCCAAGGGTTCTCCTTACGGACATAGGTAAACTCGCCTAGCTCAATCTCAATCTCTACTACATACGGCATTAGTGTCTCCCTTTAGCTAGTGCCATCCACGACACAGGAAATAGTTCATGCATCTTGTGACTGATTTGATTAGCCACCTCTTGTGTCTCTACCTGTGTATCACTGGCACAACGTAACAGGCACATATCAGAGAACGCATCCAGTGATCCTGACCAGTACCACTCAGTCATAGTAGACTGTGGTAGTACCATACGTGCTTGTTCAGGTGCTACCCCTTGAGACAGTAGGTCTTCATATAGTTCTTTGGCGGCATCCCACTGGTCTAGGTAATAAACTGCATCAACGACACCATCTGACCCCTGCTTCTTATCTTCACTACGTCCACGCCATACATCAGGTACATAAAACTCAGGCTCTTCATCCACATACCTACGACTAATTTCATTCCATCGTAGGAACTTATGCTTGACTAACTGTCGTGCCACAAAGATAGGTGCTTTGACATGGAAGGTAGCAAAGCAGTGACCAAAGGGTGATGTATGCTTGTGCTTTGCTAAGTAGTGCACTAGCTTGGTGTCACGATCAGACAGGCCAGACTCCTGACCAATAGAGGGGTGTTTCCAATCAGCCTTCTTACCAAAGCTAACCCTAGCTGCATTAACGACAGACAGGTCACTGCCCATGTGGTCTATGTATGTTGCTTTAATCATGCTACGTACCTCGCAATCTTGTACTCTAGGTCTGTGTGTACAATGCCATGCCACCCAGACAGTTTGTTCTTGACCACATTGATGTGGCGTTGATTGTCTTCTTCCTCTTGTCCCTCTACAGTAGGGTTCTTAGAGATCATCAGCATCAGGTCAGCCTCTGCTGCCTTACCTGTTCGTGATCCTTCCATCATGGCTTGGTTGAGCACAACCTTGCCCTCTGCCTCTGCTGATAGCTGAGACATGTAGAACACGGCACACTCTTGTTGCTTTGCAATCTGCCTAGCATGTACAGCATTAGCCTTGAGTGCCTCGTCAGGACGTGAGAAGCCACTAGTACGGGCAAACTTGTCACCCATATCAAGGATCACAATGTCAGGCTTGTATGACTTGCAGACAGACTCAACCCATGACATGTCACGGCTAGTCGCATCCTTGAACATGATCTTGTCACGGATACGGTTGAAGATAGACAGTGCCTCTTGCTTATGTTTCACAATCTCGAACTTGTCCATGCCAGTAGCTGCCGTGATGTAACGGTGGGCAACACGATGGTATCCCTCTTCGTTACACAACACAACGACACGTGCACCCTGCCATGCAAATCCATTCGGACCTGCTACCAGTGAGGCATGAAAGGATGTCTTGCCAGTGTTAGGTCTAGCACCTACCTCAATCAAGTGTCCTGCATTGATACCCTCTACCTTACGTGTAAGGGTAGGGATGTTGAACGTCCACTGTGACTCAAGGTCAGTCATGGCAAGGATGGTATCAAGGTTGATATCTTCCCAATCAATACGCAGGTTAGGTGTGAAGTCATCACCATACTGCTCAAGCATATCACGTAGTGGCTCAAGGCTAGACTTGCTACCGTTCACATAGTCAAAGCCAAGGTTAGCAATGTCCTCGCCAATGACCTGTTGGAACAGCTTGGATAGCACCTCTTGTGCTACGTCACTGCCCATAGGCCGTTCCTTCTGTACCTGTTGGAACAGATGACTGTATGCTTGCTTCTGTGCTGTGGTGAGGGTTGGGTTATTAGCCATGAACAACGCCTCAATCTCCGCAGGTGTTATGGTACGTTCATAACGATCCATAGCAGTGTCGATAGACTGCTTGATCTTACGTACATCTTTGCTGAATAGCCTGTCGGGACAACGTGCGCCACGATGCTCATCATAGAACTCTTTGTCCATGAGGCTACGTATTAGTGATAATTCCATGTGTCAGTCTCCTAGTGTTGTAAGGTTATCAAAGTCGGTAGGGTTTCTGTATTTCAAATCGTCAGTCAAGTACAGTATCTTTACTGTCTTAACGTGTTGTCGTAAGTCTCTTGCAAATTGCAGTGTCTTGGGCAGTGCATCGGGGTCAAGTGCAATTATTGCTGTTGAGAACTGCGACAAGTACTTCTTGTGTCCACTGGACAATGATGTACCCAACACTGCAACCCCGACATATACACCACCATCGCCTACAATAGCAGCACTTACGCAGTCCTCAACAACTACAGCCGTTTTACCACACCCATGAGCATATGGCAAGTGGCTTTTTCCATATCTCTTCCACTTAGGTATACGTTTACCTAGTGATCGGCCTGTGGCATCGACCATAACATTGTTGTGTACAACAGGGAACACCACACGATGTTCCTTCACGTCATACAACAACCCTAAATCTTGTGGGTCTATAGCCCACTCATCACAGAAAGGCTTGAGCTTCTTGGTATCACGTACAAACCAATCAGGCTTTGAGAAAGTTGCAGTGTGTGTCTCTTCTGCAACACTACCCAAAGACTTGCGAATGTCATCTGCACTGAGGGTAGTACGTGTACCCCCAGATGCAGTGCAACTAGCCTTGTAACAATTCCACATGATAGAACCCATGTTGTTTGTAACAGTAAAGGTATTCTTTGTGTTACATACAGGACATGTCATACGTTTAGTCTCACCATTAACAAGTGATAAGTCACTTATAATATCATATATATTCATACTACATCACTTTCTATGTTGTTCGTTCCACTCAAGGATACAGATACATTTCTCTGTGTCAAGGCATTATTTGCACTTGTGTACGAATGTTTTAGATAAGGCTTAACAGATGAGATATTATTGTGTCCTGTCACCGACATGATCTGGTTGATTGGTACACCTTCCTTGTCCATCTGTGTTACTCCTGTCCTACGTAAGTCCATAAGCCGTAGCTCTTCGGGTAGTTTAGCTAGTCGCATAACCCTTCGCCCTACCTTGGACAATCTCTCCATAGCATATGGATTGTACGTACCGTCAACAGGACGTGGGTGTGGTGCTACGTAAGTCTGAAACCCAAAGTCTTTCTTCTGTTCCTTGAGCATGTGCAACAAGCCATCCGATATGGGCAGGGTTACATCTGCCCTACGTTTACTCTGTTCCAGTTCAAGCATACTGTTATCAAAGTCTACGTTGTCCCACGTTAAGGTACGCATGTCACCCAGACGTTGACACCACTCGTATGCCATGTGAACAATCAAGCCCACATTCCTGTACTCAAAGTCACTGTATGCAACGTCAAGGAACTTGTTCACCTCACCGTGTGACCACACCACCTTCCGTTGTTCTGGTGACTTACGTTTGATGTTTGCCCAAGGATTATACGTAGTATGCTGCATGTCAATGGCATAGTTGTATACCCTACTGGCACACGTTGCCGCATGATTGGCAAAACTTATGCCACGTTTGACCCACTCTTCATATGCTTGCTTTGCAACCTTGGCGGTAACGTACTCATACTTACGCCACCCCATTGTCTGGTGTAACACAGTGAGAAAGTACCTATAATCTACTTTAGTTGTATCACGTAAAGCATTGAAGTCATTAGACATATAGTAATAGTTAATCAGATCAGTCACCTTGCTGCTTGACTTTATTCGTACAACTTGTGCTTGTTCTGCACGATATGTATCAATCTCTTTGTTATGTTCACGTGCGATCTTACGTACCTGTTTTAAGTCACATCCATATTCCTCACGTTTGACCACGCCCTCATCTACAAGGTTCTGTGGTGGGTTGAAACGGTATGAGATGTCACCCGTAGGTGACACTCGTTCTTGTACATATCGTGGTAGTGTTTTCATGCAATCTCCTGTTCAATGTAAAACCAAGCACTTTCGTATGCTGCATCCCAACTGGTATGATAGCCTGTGTCTATATCATCATCAGCTATGCACCTAGCCCAATGATTAAGGCTAGGCTCATGGTCTAAAGACAATTCAAGTTGCATCACGCAGCCTCCAGTTCAATGAACTTACTGTCAGATACCCACTTGGATACCTCTTGCTCACGTGACCACATGCTGATAGCCTGTGTATCATTGCCAGTGTTACGCAGGTTGAAACCATTACGTTCATCGGCATACGTGGCATAGTTGGTGAAGGCAGAATACAATGCCCACTTGTTGTGACCACGTTGTGATGCTTCATGCATGTACAAGCTGTACATCTTTTCAGCCTTACGTTTGGATGTGATCATGCTCTCAAGCAATGAGCTTACATCTACGTACTTTAGGCTAGTCTCAGCCCACACCTGCATCTTGGCAGCTTGCTCATAGAAATCAGTACGTGCTTTGGTCAGTTCATAGATGAAACTTTCCATAGAAAAGTTAGATGTATTCTTCTTACGTACCTTGTCATAGTCACCAGTGATCGTCCCATTTCTACAGAAGAAATCAATAGCACCAAAGTATACTTGGTTAGAGCATGACCCATCAATACCATGTAATGATATGATCCTGTTACCAATCTCTGTGCTATGTTTCTCTGTCTCAATGGTAGTTTTCATGTTGGGCAGGGTGATGTCAAGCATAGCCCATGCACCGTCACGTGCAGTACTCCATTTTGCATTGGCATCTGCCACCTCATGCGAGGTTAGTTCCTCAGTCACAGTGTCAAGGACACCACGATAGAAGTCACCATGTGATGCACACTTGAAACCTGTACCTACAATACCAAGGTACTGACCTGTGTCAGCATTGATGACGTACTTTTTGTCACGCATTTTAGTTGTTTCAAACTCTACACCAAAGTCAAGATGCTCTGGTACGTGGAATGTTGTTGTATCTAATGGCATTATTTATCTCCTTCTAACTGTGATCGTATATCCTCAAGCAACTTCTTTAGCTTACTTGAGTTTGCCATGCGTGTATTGGGAAGTATTTCCTCACACATCTTTAGTATTCTCAGGTTTAGTTCTCTAGTTATACCGTCATTCATTTGTCATACTGTTCCTTTCATAAAGTCTAAGGCAACTGTGCCATAGTTATACTACCCCGTCCACCCCTATACTAGTAACGATAAGCTATTTATAGAATAGGTGTGATCCAATTGTCACAGTATACTCTAGTTCACTAGCCCAATAAGGGCGTACATAGTTCGCATGGTAGTGTGTAGCACCGCCTGTCATGTCAGCAGACTCACCACGTAGCACATCAGCAGCTACCATAGTGGCATAGGTCATAGCATACGCATCTTTAGGTGTGTCTGACTTACCGTCACAATACCAACTGAACTGGCATGTACGTCCCTTACGTTGCTGCGTCACAACAGAGCATACATCATTGGGAAACCTGTTACTTTGTACACGGTTCATAACAACATGGGCTACGGCATACTGCCCTTCCATACTGTCACTACGTGCCTCAAAGTATACGTTTACTGCAAGGCACATAAGTATTGTCTCAAGCATAGCTTATCCTTTCGGTTTGGGTATAGGGTTTCCTGACCAATCATCACATGGATCATCAGGCTGCATCGGCTTCTGCTCCTGATGTGTAGACGTTAATGTATATACGTGTTGCATCGTGTAAACTCTCCGCATCTGATGACAGGCGTATCTCATTACCTGCATCTGCATATTGACCTAGCTTTTGTATGCTGATCATCTTATCGCCACGGCCTGACCGTCTAAAGAAGTTTACATTTACTTCTTCACCGTCAATGTACTCACCTATGACAGTAAGTTTATTCCTGTTCTCAAAGAACTTGTCTGTGTATTCCATGCCAAAGTCTTCCAATAGAAACTGTTGTACAGTTTTGTTGGCATTGATCTCTGACTTGCTCAACATACGTTGAGTTAGTATGATGTATGCATCTGGCATTGTGTACTCCTTTACTGCACCGCCATAGGTGCTTCATGTATATAGCCGTAGTCACTGTATTCCTCTGCCTCATACTCTGCGACAGATACAAGTTCTACTTCTTTCTCTGGGTGAATGTGCTTCGCCATCAGCACTGCCATGCTGCAAGCACTAGCCCAATCATCAATGGCAGGGAAAGTATCATCAAGTGTGATGGTACTCTCCTGTCCACCAATGTCTAGGATTATTTCATAGGCATTAATCGTCACTGTTGTAGTACCACGCACGATCATCATCAGGAAGCACAGAGGGTTTCCAGTGTGAAGGGCTGTTAGGTTTTTCTGTGTCACGTTGTGACTTGAACTCAAACATGTTACATAGTTCCCACGATTTCTCACGTAACCGACATAAATCAGATAGCTGTAGGTCAAATATTTCACCTGCATTATCCAGCATAGTGTCTATGTGGTTGTACAAATCGCACAGTTGCTGCACTTCTTCACGTGTTAGTGAAGCATATATTGTTTTGTCTGTCATTAGTATCTAGCTCCTTCTGCATATATAGATGGTACACCATCATCACTGACTAACATGTAGGCACGGTCAGCATCGTGTATTAGTGTTTCGTCTGGCATCTTTACGAAGCCAACGTATTTATATGGGTTGTATTTTATATTGTCCAATGTTGGACGTTTTGCATCGTCAATGTCATTGAAGTATGTAACCTCGCCACGCACAAACGCATGGACATTCTTCTTGCCCTCACGTAGTACACGGTTACGCCCTGACTGACGCACTACAAACTTAGGGTTTGCAATGTGTACTCTGTCAGTGTGTACTAGTACCCTGCCCGTCTTACATGAACGGACAGAGAATGTATGTTTGTGTAGATTAAAGTAGACTTCAACTCTCATTGGCTTTACCTTTCAGTTTTGTGATCACAAATGTTATAACGTATATCTGTATGTATACACACCACATGGTCATAGTGTCCACACCTTTTACGTCATAGCCTAAACTATTCAGCATTACAATAGTAAGCAGCATAGAAAAGTATGCAGCAAAAGGTGCGAACATTATGTGAAGCATTAGCCGTGTGCTTTTAGCTTGCTGTCAACATCATCTAGCCACGTGACCAGTACCTTACGAGTACGCATCAACTCCGCACGTTCCATGTTGTACTTGCCTTTAATCAGGCCAAGGGTTTTCAACACGTTGACACGATAGTTGATACGGCTAGGGTACTCATTGAGTGCCTCTGCGATTTCCTTGACGGTCATAGTGTCATACAAATCTACTAGCACCTCATCAATGGCAACGTAGTTGTATGTGTACTTACGTGCTTTCTGCATGTGGAATGTGTGGTTCTCATACAGTGTAGGGTTAGATGTTTTTACTACTGGTGCATATGTGTTTGAATTTGTCATTGTGTTAGCTCCTTATGCTACTGATTTACGAAGGTTAAGTTTAGTTTGACGTGCGATCTTACGTTCACGTTTCCAATCGTCACGTTTAGGTTTTTGTCCAACATTGGACGTTTTCTTTTTGCTCATCTTAATGAAGTTGCGCATCTCGTATTGCATTACGTTTGTCCTTCCCACGATTGCGTTTGGCTTTACTACCTTTCTTAGGCAGTATCACCTGTGGCGATTTACGATCCTGTAACATTGCCTTCGCCACAGGATTGCGATACGTTACAGTTTTCTGTTTCATCTTACACCTTTATCTCAGCAAGTTTACTTTGTATTGTTTTGCTCCATTGCGTGACTGTATCTACATCTGCAATCCATATTGCGTCCAAACCTAGATCGTCTGCAATTTCACTTGCGGCATCAAAGTCACCGCAGTCGCCTAGTGCAACTAGATTACCCAAACAACTCAGGGCAAACCATTGTCTATCTCTGCTTTCATATGTCATATCATACTCCATTTGCTACCTTATCTGCTTTACGTTTGCTTGATCCATGTGCAGGGAAACCAACGATTGCATCACGGTTTCTAGCACACAACTGGCATGTCTCACAAGACACGTTGTCTTTTACTACGGCAGGGCATACTACTACCTTACGTCCCTTCGGGGTAGTGGTATTAGTCAACTGGTCAGCAGGAAGCACCGTTGTCACAGGTGCAATGTCCATGTCATACAAGGCATCAGCATGTGCCAATGTATTGCCAGATAGATTGACCACAAAACCCTTATCGTTCATGCGTTTGACCACACTAGCATTATGCTTGTCGGTCAACACTGGATAGTGTGTATAGGTGAACCCACGTTTGCCAGTGTTGGCATCGGCAAGTTCATCATTGGCATTGGCATCAAGCCGTTTGCCATCACCTGCCAAATCACCTGCCTGATTGTGTCGCCACAGTGTGTTGTCTTTCATATTGTCAACAGTGTGGATCAACTCTCGCCAATCACCACCACGTTCACCACGTGTAACCTTTGCCCAATGCATAGCCAATGGGCCACCGTTTGCATAACACCCACCTTCGTTTGCATTATTGAAAGGGCAAACATCGGGGCATGTATCAGCACTAGTAGTGGTCACAGGTATCTTACCAACCTTGCGGTTATTTGATTTCATTGTGATGTGAACATTGTAAGACATTGTTTTACTCCGTAAGATTGTCCAACATTGGACGTTTCGATTTGGTAGTTAGTATATGTATACGTTATATATACTTTCACTAAAGTATCAAGTATATATAACTTATACTATACATAAAGGTCAAGCCCACTCTGAATGGATTTTGTCCTGTTCAAGCCACCGCATTGCAGTGTCAATGTCAGGTGCACCTGCTGCCATGCAAGCATTGATGGATGCATCTTCATCGGCACGTTCCTGTGCCAAGTCCTCTGCCGCCCAATCATAGTAACGTTGGGTTGCCTTTTCGAGTTCCACAATGCTATCAATGTCAAAGTATGCAGAATTACGTGTTGGCCTAACGCCGAAGCATTCTTTGTAGGCATCACTGTATTCTTGATAAGCAATTGCATATTCTGTGAGTTGATTATCCATATTTAAACTCCGTTTACATTGTCCAACATTGGACGTTCAGTTTCGGTTTAGTATTATACATATGTTATATAACACTTTCACTAAAGTATCAAGTGTTTATATAACAATGTAATACTATATAGTCAAGTGCCATAAAAAACCAACAGGGCAACCATCATTATGTATGGCACTATAACCATAAGGGCAACGGGATCAACCATTGTCCCAAACACTGCAACACATATGATTGTGACAAGCACCGTGGCACATAGCATAGCTATGGCAACTATTAGATTAATAATACGATCAGCCATTATCGACATCTTTCCATCCACTATCGTGGATCAATGTAGGTGCGATCCTGTGCATCTGTTCAGGTGACCTAGTGTTTGCAATTAGATTGTCCAATGTTGGACTTTCCATCTCCTGCGCAAGGGCATGTGCAAATTGCTTTTCAGCAACATCAAGCACGTGCTGCTCCACACTTGCCTTTGTGTGCGGCAGCAAGTACCGCACACTTGTGTGATCTTTAGTGCGACCCATTATGCCGCAGCTTTCGCATTGTGCTTTTGGCGGTTTTCAAGTACCGCCATGAGATCAAGCACGATTTCTTCAAGATCAAGATCGTGAAAATGAGCCTGTTGCACAATGGTGTTTACCATTGCTTTGTGTGAAACCTTTTCTTTTGGCGGTTGAGATTGTCCAACATTGGACGTTTCACCTTCGGTGGTTTCGGTTTGTGTTTCACCTTCGGTGGTTTGTTCCTCACTGCCTTTAGCAGCTTTACGCATTGCAGCTTGCAAGGCCGTGAGGGATGAACCTTTGTATTTTGCTTTAGCAATAAACTCACGGCACTCTGCCTCATTTTCAATGAACCATAGAGCTTCGGAACGACGGCGTTTGTCAATCGCAGCAATACCATGTGTTCGGAGAACATGTGTCGGTATTTTAGAGCTACCGCAGTTGGATTTCAATTGCTTTAGCAAGTTGCCAAGCCGAGTATCAAAACCATTCTCTTTGATGGTTTGCTTTAGGCTGTTCACTTGCCGCCAAATTGATCCAAGGGCTTTGCCCTCTTTTACCAAAGCATCCATTGAAGTACCTTCAACTGTGACAGTTTTTGCTGTTGATTTTGAGTTTGCCATTTTGAGCTTCCTTTATCTATATTCTGTTTTTATATGAGAAACGTATATCTCTCACAAGAAGTGAGATATACTTTATCATTAAAAACTAATAGAATATAGTATAAGTTTTGTCCAGAGAAAAGTTGCCTCGTGATCCTCTGCGCCTGTCGTTTCCCATGTGACTGCAGTAATTACAAGTAATTACGAAGTTCGTGCGTGAAACTCGTGAGGCTGATTTGGGTTGGGGAAATGGTTAGTGTTGCAATTATGTCACAGTAAACTGTGTATTGTCCAATGTTGGACGATGCTGTTTCATTGGCAGAGCTACACGGCTCGTGGGATCATGCAGTGTGATCATGCATCTGACCATCAGAGATGGTGGGTGGTAGTATTTGTGCATCGGCACTGCAACACACCTTCAGTGTGAAAATATGCCCTGTTTTTTCACTACAAGTAGTGGCAACTGATTGTGTAACAGTTTCCGTAGGAAGTTAAGGTGTTGATAACTAACACATCTTTGATGTGATGGTGGAATGTGGCAGTGATTGTGCTTTCACCACGTGTCATGACGTTGCATAATGCACGCAATTGCGCAGTGAGTGGGGGTGGGCAGGGGGCAGACGGGGGGTATACGTTATATATACATGTATATCTACACAGATCAGTAAAATACACTGTTAACCACTTTACATATATACTGGTTTACACACATTATGTGATCACAAAACTATGTGACATATATGCAACAATGCAACACAAACAAACAAAATGGCATCACTGTACGATTTACTATTGACATGGGGTATATAATGTGTAAAACTATGTATAGTTAACTGGGTAGGGTCACTTAAAGTGATACACGTACAGTATACACTTACGTACATACTTAAATAATCTTTAAATATATTAACTATAAATATATAGTAAGTACACACGTACAGTGACTACACTTACATATAGTAATCCGTAAATGAAATATTGCCGATAGGCGAGAGATATTCGTACATTAATTAAATTAAGTATTGACAATGGCTAAAAAATCAGTAAAACTATACACAGATAATGTTCTTGAAGAATTTTACCGACACGTAATAGATGGTAATCTTGAGGACTTACACATTCCTCATAGTGATGTATTCTATGTAAAGGCTGCAGTGGAAGCCCACTACGGTCGTACATTTACGTTAGAGCATGTAGAGTGGGCTATGCGTGAAGAAGGATGGACGGATGGCAGTACCTGAAAGAGTTAAAAGTAAAATGAAGGAGCTAGGTTTGGGTGGCGTTAACAAACCTAAACGTACTCCTAGTCACAAAACAAAGTCTCACGTAGTTATGGCCTCAGAGGGTGGTAAGTACAAAGTTATTCGTTTTGGTCAACAAGGCGTAAAGGGTGCAGGTAAAGCCCCTACATCAGCAAAAGACAAAGCTCGTAAGAAGAGCTACTATGCACGACACAATGCACAGGGTAAGCCAACAACTAAGTTGAGTGCCAAGTATTGGTCACATAAAGTTAAATGGTAATATAGGAGATATACCAATGGCACTACGTACTGCAATGAAAGCTGGCAGAGCAGCTAAGAAAGCTGGTAAGTCAATAAATAAATCAGCTACTACAGCAAAAAAAGATAAACCAAAAACATTTGAAAGTGAAATGAAAGAGCTTAGAGGAATAACTATGACTGATCCTGCTCGTCAGGCAGCAAAAATTAAATTAGCTAAAAAATATAATAAAACTATTACTATTGATGGTAAAACTTTTGGGCCTAAAAGTAAAACAGCTAAGAAAACTGAAGCCTCAATGAAAGATGCTGAAAAGAAACGTAAGGCAGCAGGAACAAAAAGCAAACAAGCTAAAGATAAAGCTGCAGCTAAAGTAGTAGAGAAAAAAGGTTCTATTGCTAAAAAGATGACCGTTAGCCAAACAGACATTAAACAAGCTAAGACAGCTAATGAATTTGATGCACTACAACGCCGCATTGATGCTATGCCAGATGGCAATATTAAACGTGCTATGCAGAAAATGTTAGATGCGCAACGTAAGTCTTTTGAAAAAATGCAAGCATCTGAAGCAGATCGTGCTGGTCGTAAGTCAGCACAAGCTAATCGTGATCGTGCTAAATTTAAAGGCTATACACCAAAGTCACCCTTTGCCAAGGGCGGTGTAGTCAAAGGCAAATCACGTACAGGCCATACCGATATGCGTATGGGCGGTATCTTTTATAAGTGAGCATAGAGGAAGACTTACGGAGTTGGTCACGCAATGTGTTAGAAATACCTAACGACACATTGGGTGGCCTACCTGCTTGTCCTTATGCGAAAGAAGCATGGAAACAAAACAAAGTAAATGTAATTGAAACATCTAACCTTGGTATAGAAACAATATGCCAAGCTAGGAAGTTCGACAATACATATGACTTAGTTGTTGTATCTTCTTATACCTTTCCATCTCCATATGCATTCACAGACTTTATTGAATTTTTAAATAGTACATTCACAAAAGATGATCTGCATATTATGGGGTTTCACCCTGACTACGGTGCAGAAGATGCAGACTTAGACTTTCTATACGAACACGAATGGGAGTCTGCAATAGAGAAAGAATATGCAATGATGTTTATTCAATCTCTTTCTAAGGTGGACGATGCAAGTCGGAAGCTGGAAAAACTAGGATACTATAGTGTATACCCATCTGAAGAATACCAAACCCTTGTGGTTGATCGTAGAAAACGGAGAACAAACTAATGGCAATGAAACCTAGAGCAATGAAAAAGAAAACACCAATGCGTGGCGGCGGTATGGCTAAAAAGAAAATGATGCGTGGTGGTGGAATGATGCCCAAGAAAAAAATGATGCGTGGCGGCATGGCAAAGAAAAAGAAATAGTAAATGCCCATACTTGATGGATCAAAATTTGTAACTCATGCAACTGCATTAACGGGTACATCTGACACCGATTGTTATGTTGTACCTAAAAACTTTTCTTCGCATGTAGAGCATCTATTGATTACTAATAGTGATAGTAGTAATAGAAACTACACTATTAAGTTTTATGAAAAAATAGCTAACACAACACACACATTATACACAGCACATGCTGTATCTGGTAAAAGTGCTGAGTCAGTATTTACTGTAGACAAACCACTATTTCTTCATGCAGAAGATAAAATTATTGTTGCTGCAGGTACAGGAAACACTTTAACTGTAGTAGTTGCAGCAGAAGAGTTTTACGATCCTAACCGTTAATTGCATAACGGGGTTGCACTATTGTCTGTAGTATGGTATAACTAAGTATGATATAACTATCTCCACAAGGGTAAGGAATACTTACCTAAACATAAAGGAGATAGAAAATGTTTAAACGATTTGTAAAGGCAATCCAAAAAGGCCAAGAACGTAAAGTAGCCCTCTGGCAACTGCAGAATATGACAGATAGAGAGCTACGTGATATAGGAGTATCCCGTGCCGAAATCCAGAAAAAAGTCTACAGTTAATGCGGCAGGAAATTATACTAAGCCTACTATGCGCAAACGTCTTGTTGCATCCGTTAAGGCTGGAAGCAAAGGTGGAAAGTCTGGACAGTGGTCGGCTCGTAAAGCACAAATGGTCGCAAAGCAGTATAAGGCAAAAGGTGGGGGCTATAAGTAATGGCCCTTGCTAAGTCTCAAAAGAGCTTAAAGTCTTGGACTAAACAGAAGTGGCGTACTAAAAGTGGCAAGCCTAGCTCTAAAACTGGTGAACGGTATTTACCTACTGCGGCTATTAAGTCTCTTAGCCCTAGTGAGTATGCAGCTACCACAAGAGCAAAAAGAAGAGGCACTAAGGCAGGTAAGCAGCATGTGGCTCAACCTAAAACGATTGCAAAGAAAACCAAACGATTTAGAGCCGCCAGAGGAGGAGTGGTAATATGACACTTATATCCCACTTCCCTTTACCTGCCATGCCCTTTGATACACATAAGAACATTGTGTTTGAATCTGGTAAGAGTGACACAGTAGAAGTTACACGTAAGGCTGTAGATAAAAAGGCAGATGAGTATAGGTACGAGAGTATCTATGCATACCATCCTCATAATCAAAACAAACACCCAGCAGGTAAGCTGGTAGATTTTATAATAGCATAAGGAAAACATATGGCACATACAGTAATTGATGACTATAAAATATTCCCACGATTAATGATGCTTGTCGTTACAATTCTTACATATCAATCTGTACATTGGTATATGTCTTTGCCTGACCCCACTACTGGACAGGCTGGACTTGTATCTGTATGTATGGGTGCATTAACAGGTTGCTTCGGCATCTGGATGAACAAAGAAGCAAAAAGCAACTAAGGAAAAACAATGAAAACTTTAACACTAGCAGCAGCACTAACAGTAGCTGCAACAACAGCTACCTCTGCCGATCTTATTGGTGGACTTAGCCTAACAACAGAAACAGATGTCAACTATACAACTGGTGTAGAGACATGGGCTGCAGACTTTACTCCATCTTTGGGTTGGGCATTGTATGGTCTTGATATGAGTGTAGCTACAACTATTGATCTTATGGGACTAGACCAAGATCAAATCTTTAACGGTGTAGACCTTAAAGCTGAATATAGCATTTCTAATATAGGTATTACGGCTTACGGTAAAGTATCTTCAGATGCAGACTTTGAATTTGGTGATGTGACTGTTGGTGCTAAACTATCTTTTTAAGAGGTAAAGCAAAATGATACAAGCATTAGTAGGACCAATATCTAGTTTAGTAGGAACTTGGCTCAATGGAAAAGTTGAAACAAAAGCTGCAGAAACTAAAGCAAAGGTTGCCAAAGCTGAAGCTGAAGCACAGATTATGCTCAGTCGTGCTACAAGTGAAGCTGACTGGGAAAAGATTATGGCACAAGGTTCTCAGGCTAGTTGGAAAGACGAGTGGCTAACTATTCTATTTTCTATCCCATTAATTTTAGTGTTTATTGGGGATTGGGGCAGAGAGATTGTAGCTAACGGATTTGTGGCGTTGGAGACAATGCCTGATTGGTATCAGTATACACTTGGAGTAATTGTGGCTGCATCTTTTGGTGTACGTTCAGCTACCAAGTTTTTTGGAAAGAAATAAGATGGCGTTTAAACTAAGTGCAAGAAGTATTCGTAAACTTGAAGGTGTAGAGAAAGACCTAGTAGCAGTTGTTATGGATGCTATTACATTGACTAAGGTAGACTTTGGAGTTACCTTTGGGCTACGTACTTTGGAAGAACAGAAGAAGTTGTATGAGTCTGGTAGATCACAGACTATGAAAAGTAAACACCTAGAGGGTAGAGCAGTAGACCTAGTTGCATACTTTGGTTCAGACATCTCATGGGAACTAAACGTGTACGATGACATCTGTGATG
>Ga0208545_1000435_pt1 | contig 19420 bp, 33 predicted proteins | sample DEB08_DNA_12_FD_185498 | JGI IMG/M metagenome (GOLD analysis project Ga0208545, IMG submission 185498) | Aqueous microbial communities from the Delaware River and Bay under freshwater to marine salinity gradient to study organic matter... | ecosystem: Environmental > Aquatic > Marine > Coastal ... | reverse complement strand
TATTTCTCTTTCTTCTGTAGTATTTTCTTTATGCTGTTTTATTGGTAGACTCATTATATTTCTCCTTCAATGATTCTAAATATTCTTCTTCCTCTAGTATCTTCTTTTCTTCTTCATAACCTTCCATCAATAGTTCTGATGTAGTCTTATCTTTCTTACCAAAGATTCTATCGAAGTTTTCTTTGTATAAATCGTTTGATGGTCTTGATCTACCATCCCATTTTTCTTTTTTCATAGTATTGCTTTTTAACACAACAATGATATAAAAGCAACAGACGTTGGCTTAAAACCCAGCTCTTTGAATTGGTGGTGTTCATGTAGATTTAAGGCCCTACTTGAACACCATTGAAAGGATGAAATTATGCTAAGTGGAAAAGCTTTAAGACAGATATTAGATAAGATGTTAAAGTCACCTGTAGCTCAAGAGGCTAGAGTTCAAGTTCGTCTTCCTGATGGACAACATTTTGATATTACTTCTTTACAATTGATGGAAAATAAATTATTGGGAGCAAGAGAAACTCACCGACTTGTTATGACTATCAAGCCAGAAACGTGGAAAATGGGTAATGTACTTAAAAAAGTATAACGCACCTGTTAACCTAAAAAATCAGTGAAACCAGAGACTAAATTTTATGGAAATGTTAAAAAAAATATTACTCAAATATCCTGGATTAGGATTGAAAACCTTGCTGTTCCTGGTACTCCCGATCTATTGGGCTATAATAATAATGGCGTCTTTTTCACTGTTGAGTTAAAATATACAAAAACAAACAACATAACATTTTCTCCACACCAAATAGCCTTTCACGTGAAACATCCACGCAATACTTTTATCTTAGTTCAGGATGCCTGTTCCATGCTTCCAAAACTTTATGAGGGGAAAGATATAAGAAAGCTTGTTGCTTGGGGCTTGAAGCTTGATGCTTGTGCCTCGGGTTATGAATCCTGCTCCGGGGTTTTTGAATCGCTTGGTGCTTGAGGCTTGTCGCTTGAAGCTTGTGGCTTGGTGCTTGACGCTTGCTGCTTGAGCTTCTCTTCTTTCTGAAATTTTTTCGCGCGCTGGCGCATCTCTTCGTAATATTTAGGATGTTTGAATACGTGCATTAATGTTTACCGTATATAACAGATTTAATATCTTTATTCCAGCAAGCTCTGCAGTCCCTGCATTCACCGCCCTGATCAGGTGCTGGACAAGTCCGCTCACCTTCTTTAGTCGTGACGCCTGAGTCATGGGTCCAGGCATTGCCAGCTGGTCCATCGACTTTAGATCTTGATAATCTTATAATTAAATTTTCCGGAACCTCTTCAGGTGCTGGCAGGTATTGCCGCTCTTGAGTTGGTAACCAGTGTTTGGTGTTAGGTGTGAGCTTGCATACTTCTATAATTTTTTGCATATGCTCTTTTGATTGAAGGTCCCCGGCGTCATGCCATCTGAACCATTTTTGGCCACGAATTTTTGTAGACATAGCCTCCACCCATAGCGGATGATTGATTGCGTCCAGTCTCCGGTATTGTGCAGCCTTGATTGCTGGGTAACGGGTGTAATTTCCTTTTAGTGCATAGCAGCCATAACACGGTGAAGTTTTAACTAGTCTAAGCTTCGAACCAGTTTGGCATGCCCATGCTGGTAGACTGTAACTCAGGCCCGGCATCTTGCTCGTTTTGGTAAATGAGTCTGTAATTTTTAATGCTTCTTTTACTTTCATAATTATATCTTTCTGTTGAATCTATTTTTAACACGTCTCCCTGGTTTGTGCAATTGTTTTTTGAGGCTTGACGCTTGAAGCTTGGAGCTTGCCGCTTGGCCCTTCAGGCTATCAAAGAATTTTTTGCAATGGTCCAGGTAACCTTGCGGCAGCTGGTTATGCGGCCGCAAGAAATAATGGGTGAGATCGTTATTCTTTATCTTCATCCGGGTACCTTTTCGCCATCTTCTCCTGGTCCAGCTTCACCAGTCTCAGGATCTCCTCCAGTGCATCTGCTATTCTTTTTAATTGTGTATCATTCATAATTTATTCCTTTCAATGTTATCCTATACTATCCTGACCCAGCTGTCAAGCGCTTGCTGCTTGAAGCTTGGGGCTTGATCCTTCAATCATATACCAGCGCGCCATCCTGATCAGGGAACTCTGGCGCATCTGGTCCTAGTACTTCGTTGCTACCTTGCGGATCATCGCTTACGTACAGGGAAATGCCAGGGGCAGATTTGGACGCCTTCTCTAGGTCATACATCATCATTAGCAGGACCATCTGTTCTTTCACCCAAACTCTTCTAGAAATTGGGTACTGTTACCGCCAGCATGGTCCAGCAAATAATAATCTTAGGACCTACAATGGTAGAGCATTGTAGATCCATAAAATTTTACTGATCAGTCACTATGCTACGCGGGGCCTGGAGACTGCCAGTTATCCAGTCTCATCGGGGGCCTATTCCAATAGTCTTCACCCGTGTTCTAGTGTTTATTCTCACAGTCAACAATGACTGATCCCAGAACAGTACTCTTCACACCTGATCATCACTGCAGTTTACAGGCACTAATAATACTGTTCAGGGATCAGTAGCACTCAATGGCTATCTTCCAGAGTGCTAATCATCCCACTTGTTTAGAGTGTCAATCTGGGGTGATGATTATGATACACCCCAAATCTAATTATTAATCTGAACATAACCAAATAAATAATATAAATCCTATATAATCCTATTGACAAAGAATGTCAATAGTGTAAATTAAAAAAATAAAAATAATTAACAGAAAGGTCAAAATGACAAAAATAAGAATGAATACTGAACTACGAAACAAGTTGTTCAATAAAATAAAAAATGTCTTTGAAAACGAGGACACACATGAACGAGAGGCATATCTTCAAGCAAGAGAAGATGTTGATAGACAATACGAACATGCACATAGACTTGCAGTTGATGTTGTTGAAAGAGCATATCCACCAGAAGATGTTGCAACTTTAAGACACTTTAAAAAGAAGTATGGCAACCCTTGTGATGTTGTTGCAAAAGATAAATGTTTTTACTTTGCACACAATGAAGATTTAGATGATGAGGGCGAAACAAAAGAAACTAAATCACATTTTGATTTTGGTTTGTTTGGTAATCTAAATGGTAGTGAGTATAGTGGCGACGAGGGTAGAGAGTTTGCAGTTGCATATTTTAGAGAAGATTTAAAAGCAATGGATTGCAACCCAGATATCTTTGCACAACAATCAGAAAACAAAGACAACCCACATAAAACAAAACATGTTGAGGCTTGTATGAAAGCACTTGGATATAGTAATGGTTATAATAGTAGTAATGAAACAGGCATGACTAAAACTTTTAATGACCAATACTATCTTGATGTAATTGGAACATCTTATTGCAGATCAAGAGCAATCGCATGTACCAAAGATGAGTACAAACAATTTGAGGCATGGCGAATTGCAAAAGGTAATCTAGTATCTAAACATAAAACATGGATTGATAGTATTACCAAACAATGCGACCAATTAAAAATTGGATTGAAAGCATACAGATATTTAAGTGAGGGGATTGAACTTGCTACTGAACTTGGAATACAAGTTGATGAGGCAGAATTAATCCGAACTAACTCAACAGGTTTAACTATCTATAATCCTAGTAATCTAGCAAGTATGATTAAAGGGTTAAAAAATAAACATCAATCAAGAGAGGCGAAAATATTGGCAAGAAAAAAATATGAAGAAAGTATAAATTAAAGTTTGACAATTAGGACTATCTGTAATAGGATAGTCCTAATAACTAGAAAGGTATAATATGATAAAAGATAAAACATTTAGAATAACTTATAAAAAATCAAATGGCGAAATTATAACAAGGTTTGGAAAGTTTGATGACAAATGCAGATATTGGACTAGTAAAGTTGGTAGTGCATTAATCACTTATTTTGATTTAGATAAACAAGGTTATAGAACTGCCAAAGGCAAATGGGAAGTGAGGTACTAATGGAATGGGTATTATTAGGAACTATTGTAACAATTATAATTGTAGGGTGTTGGTTAGCAAGATCAACGCAAGACTACATAGACGAACAAAACGAAAGATATAGAAAGGATAAAAAATAATGGCACAACAAAACGAAGAACATCTAGAAGTAATAAGCAAGAACAAAGCGAAAGCTTACGAAGAACAAAAGTCCATGCGTCAAGAATTAATTGATTGGATTAATAGTTGTAGTGCAATGCACATGCAAGAACTTCATTCAGAAATGAGAAGAATGAAAAGGAGTTGGAATGCCGAATAAACATTTTTGCCAAGGACCTAATTGCCATATACATGTTACACAAGATAGATTTCTAAAATCGCGTGGTGTAATTCGTGGAAGATATGCATACTGCAACATGGACAATCAAAATTGGTATTCGGGCTCAGATAAATATTTCTGTAGTCAAGCATGTAAGTTTGATTGGTTATCATTGAACATGGAAAACATTGAACATGGTCGACCGATAGAGTTTATCAGACACAGACGAGAGAGCCAAGGTTATGCCAAGGTCAAGAACGATGAGTCAAGGTGGGGTCCAGAATATTCTATTCAAAGGGTTGACAATGGACAGTTAATAGACTAGGATAATCCTATTAACAAGAAAGGTATAATATGACAAAAACAATTACATACAATAACAAAGAATACAAACTACCATTTGACGTTGCGTTACCAGATAACCCAACAGCAGAGGTAGAGATCGCTAATAGATTTAGCGGAGAGAAGACAACGATGCCGGAGTTTGCGGCCGCTGTCTACGATGCAATCATTGGCAGTGAAATGTTTGGCGACTATGATACAGTTCGTAAAGGATTGGATTGGTTTAAACAACACTTCGCAGCACAATACATGGTGGTTCTAGACTAGCCAACCTTTCTTGCCCTGGTCCCTCAATAGAGGTACCAGGGCGCTCCCTAAATTTGAATTTTTTTTATTATTAATATATAGATATGTATATAAAGGGGTCCCAGAGTTACGCATTTATTGCGAGTTTTATATACTTAAAGGCTTAAAATACTTTTGGACTTTTAAAATTAAAGCTGTAAAAATTTTTTATAAAATTTTTTTGAATGAAATATGGATATAGAGAAGTTAAAAAAGTTTGAGAAACTACCACCTGATGTAAAAAGACAATTAGCTTTGTATATGGCTAAATGGAAAGATAAGAAAAAAGAAGCTGATATCAGAGATGACTTCATGGCTTTTGTTAAACACGTCTGGCCAGATTTTATTGAAGGATCACACCACAAACAAGTTGCTAAAAAATTTAATGATATAGCAACTGGTAAAGTTAAACGTGTTATAATTAATATGGCTCCTAGACATACAAAGTCTGAGTTTGCATCTTATCTATTACCTGCGTGGATGGTAGGTCGTAATCCTAAATTAAAAATTATTCAATCAACTAACACAACTGAATTATCTGTGAGGTTTGGTCGTAAGGCTAAACAACTTATGGATTCTCCAGAATACAAAGAAGTATTTCAAACAAGACTCAAAGAAGATTCTCAAGCTGCTGGTAAATGGGAAACCCAACAAGGTGGTGAATACTATGCTGCTGGTGTTGGATCTGCAATTACTGGAAGGGGTGCTGATCTTCTAATTATTGATGACCCACACACTGAACAAGATGCAATGAATGCACAAGCATTGGAGAGGACTTATGAGTGGTATACATCTGGTCCACGTCAACGTCTTCAACCTGGTGGAACAATTGTAATTGTAATGACTCGTTGGAATGAAAAAGATTTAGCAGGACGATTAATTAAAGCACAAAAAGAACCTAAAGCTGATCAATGGGAAGTAATTGAGTTTCCTGCAATCCTACCAAACAAAAAACCCCTGTGGCCTGAATACTGGAACCTGAAGGATTTAGAAGCGGTCAAGGCATCTATTCCTCTTTCAAAATGGAATGCACAGTACATGCAGAATCCAACTGGAGAAGAAGGAGCATTAATTAAACGTGAATGGTGGCAGGATTGGGAGAAAGATTTACCACCTCTACAACATGTTATTCAATCTTATGATACAGCTTTTATGAAAAAACAAACGTCAGATTATAGTGCAATTACTACTTGGGGTGTATTTACACCATCTGAAGACAGTGGGCAGTGTTTAATATTATTAGATGCAGTTAAAGATCGTTTCGAGTTTCCTGAATTACGTCGCGTTGCTATGGAGCAATACGGCTACTGGAATCCGGAGACAGTAATTGTTGAGGCAAAAGCATCTGGACTGCCTCTAACTTATGAGTTGCGGAAAATGGGGATACCTGTTATAAACTTCACACCCTCTAAAGGTAACGATAAACATACGAGGGTTAACAGTGTCTCTCCGCTGTTTGAATCAGGGAGAATATGGGCGCCCAAAGATATGGACTTTGCACAGGAAGTTATCGAAGAATGTGCAGCTTTTCCATATGGAGATCACGATGATTTAGTGGATTCCATGACCCAAGCTGTTATGAGATTTAGACAAGGTGGTTTGATTCAACACCCTGAAGACTACCAGGATGAAGAGATACCACAACAACAAAGGACATATTACTAGCTATGGCTAATCCTATCAAAATTTATAAAACACTTGAAGAGGCATATAATGCTTTACTAAAAGGTTTTAGATCAATTAAAAACAGAGATCCAGATATAGTTGAAAACCAAATGCTTAAAGCAGAAGCTCAAGGTAAAATTAAATCTCAAGGTGATAACATTTCTATTTTTCCAGAAGACAAACCTGAAGGAATCATGAGTCAGGCTCCAGGGATTAAATCTGGTGAAGTATTAGATGTATCATTTAAACCTGGAATGGACAAAAGAGGTAAGATGGTAAAAGAATCACCAAGTCAAAGACAAGCTGATTTGGATAGACCATTTGTAACTGAAGAAGAAATGTCTGCATTTACATTAGAAGACAATGCAAGAAAATTAAATAAAGCTAAAGGCTTCATTGATAAGTTAGGTGCTAAAACTACTAAACAAAAATTATTTATAGCAGATTTAGTTGAAGATGCAGGCACCGGTGTATTTCAAGATGTAGATATGGGTGCAGTTGTTAGATCTAATATGTTTGATGACTTGATTGAACAAGGCATTGACGATGATCTACTTACAAACATTATGTACTCAGGAACTAAATCAGATGACTTTGCAACTACACTTGCAAAGATAAAATCAAACGCTAGAGATGAAGGTGTTGATATAGATGAGACTGTAGATTTCTATGAAAGAGTTTTTGATGAAGTAGCTAGAGTTAAAAAAGCTATGGGCGGCAGAATAGGTTATGCAGTGGGTAGTTTACCAAAAGGAATTCAAAAGTTAGTACAAGCTTTAAATAAAAAATTTGGTAAAGGCACTATGAAAACTGCTGATGAAATGGATAGACCTAAAGATGTACAAGCATTTGAAGACTTTGAAACTAGAAACCCTGATCCAAAAAGACAATTGACTGATGATGAGATTGAATTTTATGAACAAGAGATAGGTGATAGTGAAACTTGGATGAATGATGGAACTGTAGGTGAAGCAGAAAAAGCTTTAAAAGACCGTAGAGAATTTATAGCTGATATGGAACTAGAATATAAAAAAGGTAAACTAGATCCAGGACCAGGTGAAAAAGGTAGAAAAGAATTTTTACAAAATAAAATGGATGAGATGGAAGCAAGTGGTGATAAAAGATTAATGACACCAGATGAGATTGATGAGCTATCTACATTTGATATGGGTACAGAGTTAGAAGGACTAAGATCTTTAGGTGCACCAAAACTTGCAGAACGGTTTGAACTTAAACAAAGGTTTCCAGGATTAGATGATGCATTAATAGATAGAATTTTAGTTGATGATAATCCACAAAGAAAAGCTGAAGTACTAGCAACTATAGAAGAGTCTTATAAGATGTTAGAAAAAGGAATGGATCCAGGAGATATTATTGATACTTTTAAAAACACATCTAGACGTAAAAATGCACAAGGCGGCCTAAACTACTTGATGGGACTTTAATGTCTGAAGTAAATAAAATAGCGAACTACAATCAAATGATGTCTTGGTTAACAAGACCATCTACACCTCAAACAGAAACTAGAGAAAACTTTGCCGAAGCAGGATCTGCTAAAGTAGATGGTAGAACGACTAGAGGTATAAATGTAGAAAGAAGAAATGTAATTAAAAATATTCTAGAGCAAGACATAGAAAATTTTAATAAAAATAAAAAATTATATCCAGATCAAAAATATCCTTTAAATGTAGATAATATTCAAAAACTTGTTAAAGAAAAAACTGGAACTTTACCTGATGCTTATATTATAAATGAATCTTTAGAAAAATTAGATCCAGAAATAAAATCGAATGTAGTTAAAGTAGAAAAAGGTGGCACTACAAGTTTAACACCAAAAGAAGAAAAATTATTTGCTAATAACTACAATAAAAAAACTATATCACAAATGGCTACTGAGATTACTGGTCTTCCCTACGATAATAAAATAACTAAAGCTAAAAATGCGCAGCTATATAGATACTATTTAACTCAGAAAAAATTAGGAAATATTGAAGAAGTAGTAAAAGGAACTAGACCAAAAGGTTCCACACCTAAAACTGAAAAAGGTTTTGGAGCATATAAAAAAGCACAAAAAGATTTAATGAATTTAGATCCTAATACCTATAAAGATCTAACACCTGCTCAAGTTGATGCAAGATTAAAAAAAGCAATACAGTTTTCAAAAGTAAGAGGAGCATTTGATGTTCCCACATCATTAACTCCAAGCTTCGAACATTTTCAAGGAATTACTCCTGGAACAATTACTCAAGATCCAGATGCTTTAAGAAAAGTAGGTATTACTACACAAGATTTTAATTTTAATGTTTTAGGAGCTAAAGCAAAAAATAATATTTATAAAACAATTAAAAATGAATTACGAACAGCTAAAGAAGCTGCTAAGTTAGGTGATAATAAAGCAGCTAAAGAATCTTTAAATACTATTAATGAAATATATGACGATGTAGCTAAAAAATTAAAAACAATTAAAAGAGATACATTACCTAAATATAATTTAAGTAAAAATTTAATTAAAGAAACAAACTTAAAAACTGTAGATTTTGATATTGAAAAAAGATTAGGAAATACAATTGACAATTATGTTAGATTTGTAGCAGCAGGTCCTAAAAAAGATGTTGCTAAAATTAAACAACCTAATTTAAAAAAGGCTGTGCAATTAGTTAAAAAGGGAGATGACCAAGCAGTTAAAGATTTAATTGATTCAAGATTACCTGCGGTAAGATCAGGACAACTTTTTTCAAAGTTACTTCCAGGTCTAGAACAAATAGCACAAGGAATAAAAAACATTCCTGATGATATTGCAAAGAAAAAATATTTTACATTAGGTTTAAAAGCATTAGGTCCAATTGGTACTTATATTGCAGTTGACGATACTTACGAAGCATTGAAAGCAGGGAGACCTGTTGCCGAAGCCTTGGAGTATGGTTTGATTGGGACTAATTTAATTGGTTCTGCAAAAGATTTAATGGCTCTATCTCCTGAAGAAAGAGAAGCAAGATCTGTTGTTAAACAAGCAGAGATGGCTGATCAAATTGCTCAAGACGAATCAATGTTAGATACAGACTTTGAAACTCCAAAAGTTAAATCAGATTTAACTCTAGAAGAAGCAGAAGAAAAATTTGAAGCTGCTAAAGCTAGAAGAAAACTTGAAAGAGAATCACAAGAAGCAGACATTGCTAAAGCAAGAGCTACAAGCATACAAGGTTTAAAAGATTTAATAACAGGTAAAAGATTTACTGGTCAAGAAATGCCAACACAATATATGGCAGCAGGTGGACGTATGGGTTTTGCAGATGGACCTGATGATCCTTCAAGAAGAAAGTTTATGAAGATTGCTGGAGGTATTGCATCTATTCCTATTTTAGGTAAATATTTAAAACCTGCAATAGTTGCAGCACCCAAAGTTGCAGAAGTAGTTAAAAGAAGCGCTGATGGTATTCCTGAATTTATTGGAGACTTAGTTACTAAAGTTGTGACCTTTGGAAAGAAAAACTTCACAGGTAATAGAGCAGATGAATTTGCTGATCAATATAGATTAGATGATTATGTTGTTACACAACAAGGTAATAAAACAACAATTCAAAAATTTGATGATCCTGATAATCCTAACTATAAAGAAATTGAAATAGAATTAGAAACTGACCCTGAGACCGGAGGCGTGACTTACAATGAAGCTAGCGTGAGACCTGATGCAGAAGGCAAGCTTAAAGATGTTGAAGAATATATTGATGACCTAGATTTAGAAGATATGAAGAAATACACTTATGATGAATAAATACCCAAAGAAACACTTATTACCCCCTGAGTCCGGACCCACGCCTCAGGGCTTGAATATTAATTATAATACTGTTAAAACAGTCAAACAATCTGGAGAAAAAATAAATGGCGGATATAGACAAAGCACTTCCCAACGAAGTCAGAAAAGAATTCGAACTTCCTAGTGGAGAAGAGATACAAGAACAAGTAATTGAAGAAACTGAAACACAAGAAGAATCTCTTGGTCCAGTTGATATTCAAGAAAATGAAGATGGATCCGTTGATATAAATTTAGATCCAGCCGCTGCTACACCCGAAGGTGGTGATGAGCATTACGCAAACCTTGCAGACTTTTTACCAGATGATGTATTAGCTAGTTTAGCTTCAGACTTAAATGGTAAGTATATGGATTATACTTCATCAAGAAAAGAATGGGAGAAAACTTATATTCAAGGTCTAGACCTTTTAGGTTTTAAATACAGTAACAGAACAGAACCTTTCCAAGGAGCTTCAGGTGCAACACACCCAGTTCTTGCAGAAGCAGTAACTCAATTTCAAGCATTAGCTTATAAAGAATTATTACCGGCAGATGGTCCAGTTAGAACACAAGTAATTGGTTTATCTACACCAGAGAAAGTTCAACAAGCATCTCGTGTTAAAGATTTTATGAATTATGAAATCATGGAAAAAATGAAAGAGTATGAACCAGAGTTTGATCAAATGTTATTTAATCTTCCTCTTGCAGGTTCTGCTTTTAAAAAAGTTTACTATGATGACATGGAACAAAGAGCAGTATCAAAATTTGTTCCGGCAGATGATTTAATTGTTCCGTACACAGCTACCTCATTAGATGATGCGGAAGCAATTATTCATCGTGTTAAAGTTTCAGAAAATGATTTAAGAAAACAACAAGTCGCTGGTTTTTACAGAGACGTTGATTTAGGAAAACCAACTGTAGGTGAATCTGACATTGAGAAAAAAGAAAGAGAGTTGGAAGGTACTACCAAATCAAAAGAAGAAGATGTTTATACATTATTAGAATGTCACGTGGATTTAGATCTAGAAGGTTTTGAAGATGAGAATCCAGAGACTGGTGAGCCCTCAGGAATTAAAATACCTTACATCGTAACTTTAGAAGAAGGGTCAAGAGAGATTTTATCTATCAAAAGAAACTATGAAGTAGGAGATCCATTAAAAAAGAAAATACAATATTTTGTACATTTTAAATTCTTACCAGGACTTGGCTTTTATGGTTTTGGTTTAATTCACATGATTGGTGGATTGTCACGTACTGCAACAAGTGCACTTAGACAATTATTAGATGCAGGAACTTTATCTAACTTACCAGCAGGTTTTAAACAACGTGGTATTAGAATTAGAGATGATGCACAATCAATTCAACCAGGTGAATTCAGAGATGTAGATGCACCAGGTGGAAATTTAAGAGATTCATTTATGATGTTACCATTTAAAGAACCATCACAAACTTTACTATCACTAATGGGCGTTGTAGTAAATGCTGGTCAAAGATTTGCATCTATTGCAGATCTACAAGTTGGCGATGGAAATCAACAAGCGGCAGTAGGAACAACAGTAGCTCTTTTAGAGCGAGGAAGTAGAACTATGTCTGCGATTCACAAAAGAATTTACTCAGCTTTGAAAAATGAATTCAGAATCATGGCTAGAGTATTCAAGTTATATCTACCTCAAGAATATCCGTATGATGTAGTTGGGGGTCAAAGAATGATTAAACAACAAGACTTTGATGATAGGGTAGATATATTGCCAGTTGCTGACCCTAACATTTTTTCTCAAACACAGCGTATTTCCCTCGCGCAGACGGAACTCCAACTGGCACAATCAAATCCGCAAATGCATAATCTGTATCAAGCATATAGAAACATGTATGAAGCATTAGGTGTAAAAAATATTGATGCTGTTTTAATTAAACCAATGCAACCAATGCCAAAAGATCCGGCGTTAGAGCACATTGATGCTTTAGGTGGTAAACAGTTTCAAGCTTTTCCAGGTCAAGATCATAGATCACACATTACTTCACACTTAAATTTTATGGCAACTAACATGGCTAGAAATAATCCAATGGTTATGGCAAGTTTAGAGAAAAATGTTTTTGAACATATTAGTCTAATGGCGCAAGAACAAGTTGAATTAGAGTACAGGGATGAAATGCAACAACTTCAACAGATGCAAATGCAGGCACAACAGAACCCAGCAATGGCTCAACAGATTCAAATGCAAGTTATGCAGATGACTCAGAAGATTGAAGCAAGAAAAGCTCAACTAATTGCAGACATGATGGAAGAATTTATGAAGGAAGAGCAAAAAATTACTTCACAATTTGACAATGATCCAATTGCTAAACTAAGATCAAGAGAGTTAGACCTTAGAGCACAAGAAAATGCTCGAAAAGAGAAGGAAGCTAACGAGAGAATGGACCTTGATAAGATGAAAGCAATGATGAATCAACAAAATCAGGACGAAAAACTAAAACAAAACGAAGAATTAGCAAAATTACGTGCTGACACATCAATTGAAAAGACTGTTTTGTCAAAAACACTACCAAGTTCTGATTCAATGATGCCAAATATTGCAATCATGCGTAAAGGATAGTGACAAAAACTAAAAAAACAGTTAAAATAAAACACACAAGGAGAAAATATGGAAAAATTAGATAAAATTGTTGAAATCAAGTCAGAAGACAAAATGAATCTTGAAATTGACCCTAGATCTAAGACTACAGCAGATGGTTCTTACAACTACATCGCAAAAGGTGAAGAAGTTGAAGTAAGAGGAACTAAAAGAATGCTAAAAGAAAAGTCTAAAAAAGCTAAGTGGATCTAATATGTGGTTATCGGCAATTAAATTAGCCGCACAAGCAGGCACTCACATTTTTAAGAAGCGTCAAGAGACGAAAATGCTCATGGCGGATGCACAAATGATGCATGCAAGAAAGATGGCCCAGGGTGAGGAAGCTTACCAAGGCAAATTATTAGAAGCAAGGCAATCGGACTGGAAGGACGAGGCGGTCCTTGTAGTTCTCAGTTTGCCCGTGTTGGTGCTCGCGTGGGCAGTCATATCAGATGACCCGACAGCAATGGACAAGGTAAAATTATTTTTCGATATGTTCTCTCAGCTCCCGAGCTGGTTCACAAATTTGTGGATCCTTGTCGTGGCGAGCATTTATGGTATAAAGGGTACACAAATATTTAAAAACGGAGGAAAAAAATAATGTATAGAAAAAGATATTTAAAAGGTGGTCAAGCAAAACTTGACGCAAATAAAGATGGTAAAATTTCTGGAGATGATTTTAAAATACTAAGAAATAAAAATAAAATGACCTCGGATCAAAAAGAAAAAGCAATGGACACTTTAAAAAAGTATAAAGGTAAACCAATTAATCCTATACAAAAAAAAACTACCGGAACTACTAAAGCAAAACCTTTAAATAGAGAAAATAAATTTTTTGGTGGAGCGGTTAGATTAGGATCTGCAGGTTTAAAATACTTAAAAAATAATCCGGATAAAGTTAAAAAAATAATGGATTCAGATTTACCTAAAAAAACAAAAGATCTTTTAAGTAAATTAAAAAAAACCTCTAGTAAAAAGAAAAAAGATTAATGGCAAAACTTTGTGCAAAAGGAAAAGCTGCGGCTAAAAGAAAATTCAAAGTATATCCTTCTGCATATGCTAATATGTACGCATCAGGAGTTTGCTCAGGTAAAATTACACCAGGCGGTAAAAAAGGTAGTCGTAAGAAAGCTGCTACAGGGGGTTTAATGACAATGGATAATTATTATAAAGGTCTTGTTTAATGTCTTTAAGAAAATGGGTGAAAGAAAAATGGGTGGATATTGGAGCACCAAAGAAAGATGGGAAGTATCAACCATGCGGTCGATCGAAGGGGAGCAAGAGAAAATATCCAAAGTGCGTACCACTTGCAAAAGCCACACGAATGACAAAGTCGCAAAAGGCGAGTGCTGTCAAACGAAAAAGAGCTGCAGGTAACCCAGGCGGTAAACCAACTAACGTTGCAACTTTTACAAAAAGAACTAAGAAAGCTATGGGTGGATATACTGGACCAGCAATTAATTCAGAGTATGGTGGAGTTAAATTAAACAATCCTTCATATGCTAAATATTATAAAGGTATGCTGTAATGAATTTAGAAAAAGATTTACAAAGATTAAAAAAAGAAAAAGCATTAAAAGAATCTGCTATTGCTCAACTTAGAAAAAGAAGTAAAGATTCTGTTGCAAGACCTAGAGCAGAAAAAAATATTTTATCAAATAATCCAGAGATGCAAAAAATTTAATGAGAAAAAAAGAAAACCCAATTAGAAAAACTACTACAGGTAAAGGTGCAAACTATAGACCAACTAAATCTGGTGCTGGTATGACAGCAAAAGGTGTTAGAGCCTATAGAGCAGCGAATCCTGGTTCAAAATTAAAAACAGCCGTGACTGGTAAAGTCAAGAAAGGTTCAGCAGCTGCTAAACGTAGAAAGTCATATTGTGCAAGATCACTTGGACAACTTAAACGATCTTCTGCTAAAACTAGAAATGATCCTAATTCTAGAATTAGACAAGCTAGAAGACGTTGGAAATGTTAGACAGATTAGTATATAGATTTTTTGGTTTTTTAGATGATGCCGTTGCATTTGTTGAAACAGGTGCTATAAGAATGACCGAATGGTGTTGGCATTCAAGAGTAAATTTATTAAACAAAAGGAGAAAGAAAAATGTTAAACGAAGAAACAGTAATAATTCATAAAGTACAAAAACATCTTAAAGAGTCTTATCAAGATATAGCAGATGCCATGATTGGTGGTGCTATTGACAATATGGAAAAATACAAGTATATGATGGGACAGGCACATGCCTATTTAAAAATATCACAGGAAATCTCTAACCTGCTAGAACCAAAGGAGCAAAAAAATGATATTGAAAGATCAGAAAACGTCGTCGACTTCGAACGACCCGAAAGTTAAATCGGCACTATTAGATAAATACGACGAAGAAAAACAAAAAGAAGTAGACGGTTACGAACGTCTTAAAACAAAAGAATCAAATAAATTACCTAAACCAACTGGATGGAGATTAGTTGTTCTACCATTTAAAATGCCAGAAAAAACTAAAGGTGGATTGTTACTTGGACAAGAAACTTTAGAGAGACAACAGATTGGATCTACTTGTGGTTTAGTTCTTGCAATGGGTCCTCATTGTTATGACAAAGATAAATTTCCAGAAGGTCCTTGGTGTAAAAAAGGTGATTGGATTATCTTTGCAAGATATGCAGGATCAAGAATCCAAATAGATGGTGGGGAAGTAAGAATGCTAAATGATGATGAAGTTTTAGCAACCATTGAAAACCCTGAAGATATACTTCATCAATATTAATCATAGAAGGAGATAAACTATGCTAGACGTAGAAGAAAATAAAACAGTCGATATAGATACATCAGGTCCTGATACAGAAATTGAGTTAGAAGAAACTCAAACTTCAGAAACAGAAACACCTGAGGTAGAAACATCTACTAGTGAAACAGAAGAGACTTCAACAGTTGTTGAAGCAAAAGAAGAAAAGAAAGAAGAGCCTACAAAGGACGATAAAGAAAAAGAATTAGAAAAATACTCTGATGGAGTACAAAGAAGAATAGCTAAACTAACTCATAAATGGAGAGAAGCTGAGAGACAGAAAGATGAAGCTTTAACTTATGCTCAAGCACAAATAAAAGCAAAAGAAGAAGCAGAAAAGAAAATCTCTAAATACGAACCTGAGTTTTTAAAAAATGCTGAGGATAGTATAACTAATGGTTTAGCAGCAGCTCAAGCAAAACTTGCAGCAGCAAGAGAAGCAAATGATCTAACAGCTGAAGCAGAAGCTTTAACTGCAATTTCTGAACTTGGTTATAAAAGAGCTAAATTTAATGAAACTAAAGTTGCTCAAGAAGAATATAATCAACAAAGAAAAGAAGTTAAACAACCAGAAATAAACTTAAATAGACAACAAGCATCACAAGGAACACCTGATCCTAAGGCTGAAACATGGGCATCTAGAAATGCTTGGTTTGGTCAAGATACAGCTATGACTTACACTGCTTTTGATCTACATAAGAAACTTACAGAGCAAGAGGGTTATGATCCTCAATCTGACGAGTATTATCAAGAAATTGATAAGAGAATAAGACTTGAATTCCCCCACAAATTTGATACAACTACATCAGATAAAGGGGAAGTTCCGACCAAACCCGTACAAACAGTAGCTAGTGCGAAGCGAAGTACAAATACTGGTCGCAAAACTGTGAGACTCACATCCTCTCAGGTAGCAATCGCTAAAAAATTAGGTGTGCCACTAGAAGAATATGCGAAACAATTAAAAATCACGAAGGAGGCATAAGCATATGGAAAATAATAATGATAAAAGAGCATCCCGTGCGAGTCAAACAAGAGAAAAAGAATCTAAGAAAAAAGTTTGGACTCCACCTTCATCTTTAGATGCACCCCCTGCACCAACAGGTTTTAAACACAGATGGATCAGAGTAGAATCTATGGGATTCCAAGACACTAAAAACGTCGCTGGAAGAATTAGATCCGGATACGAGCTTGTAAGAGCTGATGAATATCCAGACTCAGATTTCCCAATTGTGGACGATGGTAAATACAAGGGAGTGATCGGAGTAGGAGGCCTAGTGCTGGCTAGGGTACCGGAAGAGATTGCAGAGCAAAGAACTGATTATTATCAGAAACAAGCTCAAGATAATGTCGAAGCAGTTGACAACGATCTTATGAAGGAACAGCACCCAAGTATGCCGATCAATATTGATCGACAAACTCGTGTAACCTTCGGTGGTTCAAAGAAAAGTTAATTTTTTAACGATTACTAGAGCTATCAAAGGATAAACTAAACTAATGTCTAATAGGAGGACACAACTATGGCAAATAAAGACGCCGCTTTCGGATTGAAAGCAATAGGAAAAGTTGGTCAGAATAGAGACAACCAAGGTTTATCTGAATACAGCATTGCTGCAAGTTCAGCTGCGATCTATCAATGGGATCCAGTGAAAACAGCGGGCGGTTACTTATTAGTAGCTGGCGCAGGCGGTAATCTTAGAGGATCACTAAATGGTGTTTTTTATACTGACGCATCAACAAGCAAACCAACGTGGGCTAACCACTTGGAAGCTAGTAACACAGCAACAGATATTGTTGGTTTTGTTTCTGACGACCCTTATGAAAGGTTCGAGATTCAATCAAACAATGCTAGTGCTTCAGCAGTAACTGATGTAGGTAAAACTGCAGATCTTGTATACGCAGCAGGATCTTCACCTGACTATATCTCAGGAGTAGAGTTAGATGACTCTACTTTAAATACTACTGCTCAACAATTAAAGATCATGGGAGCATCTAAAGATCCATCAAACAATGACGTAGCATCTGCTAACGTTAATTGGGTTGTTGTGATTGCAGAACATGAACTTAAAGTAACAACTGGTACGTAAGGAGTATAGAACATGGCGATATCAAGAGGACAACTAGTTAAAGAACTAGAACCAGGTTTGAATGCACTATTCGGACTGGAATATAAACGTTACGAGAATCAGCATGCTGAAATATACACTACTGAGTCTTCAGACAGAGCGTTTGAAGAAGAAGTTATGTTATCAGGTTTTGCTCAAGCTCAGACTAAAGCAGAAGGAAGTGGAGTTGTTTTTGACAATGCTCAAGAAACTTTCACTGCAAGATACACACACGAAACTGTGGCTCTTGCTTTTGCAATTACTGAAGAAGCTATTGAGGATAACTTGTATGACAGACTTGCTAGTAGATATACAAAAGCGTTAGCTAGATCTATGGCGAACACTAAACAAGTTAAAGCGGTACAACCATTAATTAATGGTTTCGGTACATTCACTTCAGGTGATGGTTCTGCATTATTTGCAACTAACCACCCAACTGTAAGTGGAACTGTATCAAACACATTAGCAACGGCTGCCGACTTGAACGAAACTTCATTAGAGCAATCATTAATTGACATTGCTGCAATGACAGACGAAAGAGGTCTAAAAATTGCTGCAAGAGGTGTTAAAATGATTATCCCTTCTGAACTTCAGTTCACTGCTGAAAGACTTATGAAGTCTCAAGGTAGAGTTGGTACTGCTGATAATGATATAAACGCAATTGCGTCAATGGGAATGGTTCCTCAAGGTTATAGAGTGAACAACTTCCTAACTGACCCAGATGCTTTTTACATTATCACAGACGTGCCTAATGGTATGAAGTACTTTGACAGAGCAGCTATCAAAACTGCAATGGAAGGTGACTTTGACACTGGTAACGTAAGATACAAAGCTAGAGAAAGATACTCATTTGGTGTATCTGACTATAGAGGTATTTTTGCATCACCAGGTGCATAATAATTAGAAATTTTGAGGCGGACACAGTTCCGCCTCATTATGAAAGTAGAAAGGAATTTCATGAAAAAATTTACAGTCACAATAAATGCCTACGACCACTACGCAAGATTTGAAGTGTTATCAGAAGATAACGCAGTTTCCTTAGAACAAGCCATAGTTGACAAACTAGGAGAAAATGTTATAAAATGGGAACATATCGGAACAAAAGTTTTTGCTTCCGATAAATACAGAATAACCTATGAGGAGGTTATAGATGATACAAGACCTATACAAACAAAAAAGGTCCTTGGAGTTGAAGTGGGAACAGGAGCATCTAGATAATAATAGATACACTCTTGAGATGGTTAGAATTGACGATAAAGTCAAACAGATCATCACAGACATCAAGCTTGAAGAAGCTAGAATTGCTCACTTAAAGAACACTATTGAAGGTTCTGCTCCTGAAGTTTCAGTAGCTACTTAGTAAAAAGCTACATCGTTGGAAAAATTCCACTCCGCACTGTAGGACTTCTTGCACTCTACTCAAAACTAGTATATAAAAAACTCACTATACATAAATTAATATTCTGCATAGACGCAGTATAGTCGACGGCCTAGAGACTATGTAGAATTTAACTAGGAGAATAATCATGGCTCAAACACTATTTAGAGGACCAGTTCTGCAAGGTAAAT
>Ga0208545_1000430_pt1 | contig 19517 bp, 22 predicted proteins | sample DEB08_DNA_12_FD_185498 | JGI IMG/M metagenome (GOLD analysis project Ga0208545, IMG submission 185498) | Aqueous microbial communities from the Delaware River and Bay under freshwater to marine salinity gradient to study organic matter... | ecosystem: Environmental > Aquatic > Marine > Coastal ... | reverse complement strand
AATATAGAGGTGGTGGTGGTAATGGCGGTGGAATAGGGTCTTCAAGAGGTGGAGGAGCTTCTCCAGGATCAGCAGGACCAGGTGGTTCAGATAGTATGGGTAGTTTCTAGTGGCAAAAGTAACAGTAGTATTTACTAGACCCAGTAAAGAATATAAACAACAAGATGCTGATTCTTTAATTAGAGATTTAGACGGATTGATTGAAAAATTAAATTCTACATTTCAACAAGAGCTAAGAGATGAATCGCAAAGATTTACTTGGTATATGAGTAATGGAGATGGAGCATAATGGCTAATAGATATAGAAACGCACAGTTTGATTTAACTACAACAGATGCTACAGATATTTATACTGTACCCTCTGAGTCTAGAGCAATCATACAAAACATACACATGGCAAATATAGGTGCAGGTAACGTTGTAGTTCATGCACACATTTATGATAGTTCTGCAACTAAACAATTTACATTTGCAAAACATACTATTGCTTCAAATGACTCAAAGTCTATGGCTGATGGTACAATTATATTAGAAGAAAACGATGTATTAAGAGTACAAGCTGCTAGCGCTAATGATATAGAAGGCACAGCATCAATATTAGAATTTGACAGAACATAGGAGGAAAAATGCAAGTCATAAAACCAGAGAAAATAATAGAAAAAATAACTAACCTTAAAACAGGCGAGGAGTATAAGGACGATAACGAATGGAAATCAAAAGGAATAGCAGAAGAAGATATCAGAAGAGATATAAAACTTATTATGCCAAGCCTTGATATTTTCGGAAAAACTAAGTAAACTAATAAAACTATGCCAATTTCAAGAATGCAAATGCCCAGACAATTAAGAAGAGGTGGTGGAATTATGAATGTCGTACCTCGACAAGGATACTTTTTAGGTAAAGTAGCTAAAGCTGTAACTGGAGCCGTAAAAGGTGCTGCTAAAGGTATTGGTAGTATTCTTAAATCCGACGTTGGAAAACTTGCTTTATTAACAGCAGGGGGTTTTGGATTAGCTGGTAAAGGACCATTATCTTTTTTAGGAAGTGGCGGTGGTTTTGGATTACCTGAATTTTTAACTTCAGGCAGCAAAGGTATGCAAGCATTAAAAGTAGGTGCAGCAGGAACTTTATTAGGTGGGGTACTAGGTGAAATGACTCCAGAAGAACAAGCAGAGGTTACATCAGGAAGAAACATTGGTGCTTTAAGAATTAAATTAGCAGATGCATATAAAAATCAAAGAACATTTGCAAGTGCTGAAGATGAAAATGCAGCTATAGCTGAACAAGTTGAAAGAGATGTATCTGAATATACACAAGATATGGCTAGAGGACAGATGGCTATGGGTGGTAGAATAGGTTTTGATGATGGAGGATATGGCTTTGAACAATTTTTAAAAGATAAACAACAAGTTGATAAAGCTATAAATATGGAACAATTACGTAAAGAATATCAAAGACAAATGCAATTGAAAAAAGTTAGAGATCAAAGAAATATGGCAGCTATGGGTGGTAGAATGAACTATGCTATGGGAAGCGATGAATTAGTGAACCAGGCCTCAGGCATCATGGGTCTACCTCAAAGAACTAATAAAGCAGGTGTAAAAGAGCTAGATCTTAGAGAAAGTGGTGGATTTATTCCTCCAGTTGGTGTAAAAGAAAAGGCAGATGACATCCCTGCGATGTTATCAAACAATGAATTCGTATTCACTGCAGATGCTGTAAGAGGCATGGGTAATGGAAATGTCAACAAAGGTGCACAACGTATGTATGACATTATGAAAAAATTAGAAAAAGGCGGAAGAGTATAATGGCTGAAACAATTACACAAATAACACAACCACCTGAGTTTATAGAAGCGGCAGCAAAACCATATATTACTCAATTACAACAAGATGTAGGTGGATTAAGAACAGCAGATTTATCAAAAGTTTATGGTCCACAATTTGTAGCTGGACAAGATCCTTTACAACAAGCAGCGGTAACAACGGCAACAGGAGCAGCTGGACTTGGTTCATACGCTCCATTCTTACAAACAGCAGCAACACAAGCTGGACAAGCTGGTCAATATATGGGACCACAGGCTTATCAAGCTTTTATGTCTCCATATCAACAAGATGTTATTGATGCATCTTTACAAGAGTATGATATTCAAGCACAAAAAGGTTTAGCAGGAATTGCACAAAGAGCAATTGAAGCAGGTGCATTTGGTGGAGGACGTGAAGGTGTCCAAAGAGCCGAGTATCAATCAGCATCAGATAGAAACAGAGCAGCATTACAAGCACAGTTATTACAACAAGGTTTTGGCCAAGCGCAACAAGCAGCAGGTCAAGCTTTCGGTCAACAACAAGCTTTAGCACAACAGCAACAACAATTAGCAGCTTTATCTCCACAACTAGCTGGACAAGAAGTTGCAGGTTTAACTAGTTTAGGTGGTGCATTACAATCACAAAGACAAGCAGAATTAGGAGCACAACAACAATTAGCTCAACAACAATTAATGCAACCATTACAATCAACACAAGCTTTAGGTTCAGGTATTACTAGTTTAATTTCTGGATATCCTGGAGCACAACAAACAACAACTCAACCATCACCTAGCCCATTACAATCAGCATTAGGTTTAGGTGCAACACTAGCTGGAATATATAGAGCGTTTTAATGAGTAGAATATTTAGAAGACCAATGTTTAGAAAAGGTGGCGGCGCTAATATGAATGGCATCATGTCTGGTATTGAAGATAGAGAAAATTTTCAAGAAGGAACTCCTTCTAGAGTAGAAGAGTTAGCAGCAGCTAATTTAAAAACTTTAGGTGGTGATCAACAAGACAAAGGTTTTGATCCATTAACTAGTTTTTTATTACAATATGGCCCAGCTCTTGCATCACAAACTCCAACAGGTAGTGGTCTTAGTGGATTAATATCTACTGGATTAGCGGCAGCGGATAAACCAGTTAAAAGTCTTTTAGAACAACAAGCTGAGAGAAGAAAATATTTAAGAGATTTAAAAGCAGGTGCAACTGAACTTGCAATTAAACAAGCTGGTGAAGAATCATTATTAGAAAAAAAATTAGCTGGTCAAAAAGAATTAACAGAACTAGAATTAGGAGCAGCAGGCACTACTGGTTTTAAAGATTACTTGGAACAATATCAAGGAAGTTCAGTTCAGGCTAAGAACAGAGCAGATTATGAAAACAAAGGATTAGAATCTAAAGCTGTACAAAATTTTGGTGAATCATATGAAGGATTTATTGGTGGTATTCACGGTAAAACAAAAGACTATGAGAAAAAAGGAAACATCGGAAAAGTATACTATGATGTAACTGATGGTACTTTTAAAAGATTAAGAAAAACTGCAGACGGATATAGTTATGAACCAATTAACATGGCTACATTTGATCCTGAAACAGACAAATCTAAAGTAATACCAAAAGAAAAATTTCCAGGAGAAAGAAGTGAAACTCCAGGATACAGAAGACCACCTAAGGAATTTACGATACCTAAAATAGACACATTCGATCCATACTCAGGAGCATAGGAGGTTAGATGGCAGAGAAGTATCTACCACTCAATGAAGCAGAAAGAGATAGTGACAGATCTTGGTATTCATCATTTGCATCAGGGATAGCATCAGGTATTATTAAAGTACCCGAAGGAGTATTTTCATTAACAGCTGAACTAATTGATTTAGGTTTTGATACAGATACTGCATCTGACGTAGAACAATTTTTTGATAAAGTAAATATATTTGAAGACGCTGCACAAGACAGAGCTATAGGTAAATTAACTGAAGCAATTATTCAAGTGGGTGTACCAGGCACAGCAGGTTTTAAATTAGCAAATCAAGCTGCAAGAAATTTAACTTCTAGAACTTTAAAAGCAAAACGTGCAAATGCTTTCGCTGATTTTAGAAAAAGTAAAGATAGAGTAGCATTAAGAGATTCATTAAATAAAGCTAGAGATTTAAATGCTAAAGCTAAATATCCAAAATTTGCAGTAGGTTTAATGGGTGGTGCAACAGGTGAAACATTTGTTGCAGATGTAGAAAAGATTGGAACTTTCGGAGATATGTTTGAAGGAGGACCAACTCAACTAGATAGAGAAGAAGGTTTTGGTAGAGAAGATGCTGCAAGAAAATTAGCAAACAGATTAAAGTTTGGATCAGAGTCTTTACTAATCACACCATTTGTTTACGGCGCTGGTAAGAGTGCAAAGTTATTAGCACAAAGAGGTAAGGAATTAGCATATAGTGATAGTCAAGTTGCTAGATTTTTAGACAAATATGTTAGAGCTCCATTTAGTCCTAGAGGTGGTTTAACCGAAGAATTATTTGGTGCGGAGAAAACAAAACAAGCTTTAATAGCAAGAGACTCAAACAGAGCAAAAGAAATTGTAGACAATCTTACAAGAGAAATAGATGCTATTTATCCTGAAGCAGAAAGATTATTTGGTAGAGCTAACGTAGCTGAAAGAGATAAGTTTTTATCTTTATTAAATAAATCTTTATTTGAAGGAGATCTAAATAAACCTTTAAACAAAGATGCATTAGATGAAACTTTAAAACTAATGAATAAAACAAATTTACCTGCAGAAAGAAGACAAGCAATTGTTGGAGGTATTAATAATGCAAGAGAAGAATTTGTGAGATTAATAGGTATACTAGATAATAATACAAAGGGAGTTAATTTTAAAAAAGGTAAAAATGAATTACAAAAAATACTTCAAGATAGAACTACTAATTGGATTGGTGGTACGTATAGAATTTTTGAAGATCAAAACAAAGGTCTATTAAAATTATTTAGTAGGTTCAGACCTACAGCAGAAGCAGAAGAAGGAGCTATAAATTTTTTTAAAAGAACTATAGCGAATGATAATCCAGCTTTAGCTGCAAAGCCTAGTCAATTAGAAAGAGAAGCTGTTATACAAGTAAAGAGTTTATTAAACTCTGTAAAAAAATTAAAAAATCCAAAAGCGTTAGATTTAAATAAATACATTACAAAAACAATGGAAGGTAAACCTGGTGGAGAATTTATAAAACAAGTTATTGATGAAACCAATATGTTACCAAAAGAAATAAGAGAACTATTGGGAGAGATACAGGATCCAAGATATTCAATATTTAATGCAATGACTAACTTATCTTCTGTAGCAAGAACATCAAATTATCTAACAAATGTTGCAGCTAAAAATTCTGAAGTGCAATCAGCAGGTGGTAGAGGATTTTTTTGGAATAGTAAAGAAGCAGGAGAAGAAGCATTAAGATCAAGAACAACTGGAATAGAATTAGTTCCAGTAGATGATATTGTGAAAGATTTACCTGGAGCAGGTAAAGTTATTAATCCATTACAGGGAAGTTTTACCACAAAAGAAATCGCTGAAGCTATTAGAAATGCTAATAATATTTCTGGTGGTTTACAAGGTTTTGTAAGAGGTGAGGGTAAAGAAGGAGCAGAAGCTGCCGTAAGTTGGATGTATAGAAATTTATTATTGTTTCCAAAAGGAGTTTCACAATTATCAAAAACAGTTTTTTCTGTACCAACACACTTACGTAATATGATAAGTGCTTTTGGTTTTTCTGGAGCTAATGGTATTTTATTCGAAAACCCAACTGTAGTTGCTAAAGCTTTTAGAGAAGGTATTGATGTATCAGGTTTAACTAAATTTGGAGCCAATCATCCAAAAGCTCAAGAAGCATACAGAGAATTATTAGAACTTGGCGTGGTAAATTCACAAGTTCAAATAGGAGATCTTAAAGCACTATTAACAGATGTTAGACTTGGAGAACAAGTTGCTAATATAGATTCAATAATAAGTCCATTCATGAGAAAAATGAAAAGAACAAAAGAATTTTTTCAAGGTAAATATGTTGCAGAGGATGACACATTTAAAATTACAAACTATGTTGTTGAATTAGATAGATTAAAAAAAGCTGCTGTTAAACAAGGTATAGATGTTTCAGATGAAGCTGTACTAAAAGGTTTAAAAGTTGATGCCGCTAACATTGTAAAAAATACTGTACCTAATTATGACTTTGTTGGTTCTGCAGTTAGAACCGCTAGACTATTACCAATTGGTAACTTTATGTCATTCCCATCTGAAATGATTAGAACAACTTCCAATATAGTAGGTCAGGGTTTAAAAGAAATGAGACACATCCCTGCTCAAGGAGTGAGAGTAAAAGGAAGTAATTTAGGTTTAAGTGTTACAGAAATATTAGCAGATGGAACTGAACAGGTTGTTAAAAACAATGCATTAACCAAAGGAAGTTATGAAACTGGATTTAAAAGATTATTGGGTATGGCAACCTTTACAACAGGTATTCCAATTGCATTAACTGAAGGTGCAGCTGCAATATATGATGTATCAAAAGAAGAGCTAGCAGCTCTTAGAAGATTTGTTCCTGAATGGTCTAAAAACTCTACACTAATTCCAATCAGAGATGATGATGGTGAATTAAGGTATGTAGACTTTAGTCACAGTAATGCTTACGATGTAATCGCTAGACCACTTAGAACTGTTCTAAACAGTATTCAAGAAGGTGAAGCAACAGATGAACAAATATTAGCAGGCTTTGCATCTGGTATAGGAGAAGCAGGCGCTGAGATTATGAATCCATTTATTTCAGAATCTATTTGGACAGAGGCTGCAACAGATTTAACAGTAAGAGGTGGTAGAACAAGTGATGGTAGAAGACTATACACTGATCAAACATCTTTTGGAGACAAACGTGCAATTGAATTTATGCATTTAGGAAATGCATTATTACCTTCGTTTAGACAATATGAAAGGTTATTAAAAGCAGCAACGGAAACACCAACAGATCGTGGAGATCTATTGGATGTAGGTCCAGAGATTGCAGGATTTATGGGTCTTAGACCTATTAAGATTGATCCATTAAGATCAATGGGTTTTAAAATATCTAACTATCAATCAGGTATTAGGGATGCAAGAAGAGAATTTACTGGAGGTAAGTTCGGAGTATTAAAAGGTGGACCAGTTGATCCTAATGATATTATAAAAAGATTTGCTGCATCTAACAACGCTAGATTCGGAGTACAACAAGAAATGTTTAAAGACTTAACTGCTGCTGAAACATTAGGTGTTTCAAGAAATGTTTTAAGTAGACAGTTTAAAGATAGACAAATTAGTGAAAAGAATTTTAATAATTTAAGAAACGCTCAGTTTGATCCTTATTTACCATCAGCAGATATAGAAGAAAAGTTTGCGGAAAATGCTCGTAAGTTAGGTGGACCTAACCCATACAATATAGCTAGACCACAAATACTTAGAATGGTTAATGATATGAGAAGAATGAGATTAAATAATAGAGGTTTATTTAGTACAGATGAAAGACTACTTAAATCTGAAGGTGGAGAAGTGGAGTCTTTACCTGGACTAGATATAAATAATTACTTATTACCTGAAGTACAAACACCACCATTACCAATACAACCCATGCCCAATGCTCAAGTAATCCAGCCTCAGGCACCAGGGAACATTATGAACACAGGATTGACACCAGTAGAGAATGCATTATTATCCGATGAAGAAAAACAAATTAGATTAAGACAACGAGGTTTAGCATAATGATTTATTTGGGCGGTTTGGTAGTCTCATACTATCGGGGTTTTGATGTGGCGGGGGTCACATTCTAATGGCTAAAAAAGACGAAGCACTTACAAGAATAGAATCTCATGAAAAGCTGTGCAGAATTATGCAAAAACAAACTCACGATAAAATTCATAAATTAGAAGATCAGATAAATAGAATAGAAAGAATAATGATAGCCTGCGCAGGTGTACTATTAACAGGTATGGCAGGAATTATTATAGTACTCTTGCAAAAATTATAATAATTACTATATTATAACTGGGTTGCTTTGGAGAGAACCCATAAATTAACTGTCTAACACGGAGGTTACACTATGACAAATCTTATAAATACTTTCCTAAATAGTTCAATTGGCTTCGATCAATTTTTTGATGGCTTTGACAATTGGCAAACACTAAAACCAAAGTTCCCTTTTTATAATATTAAAAAGGAATCTGATTCAAAATATGTAATAGAGCTAGCTCTTGCAGGTTATGGAAAAGAAGACATTGATGTTCATCAAACAGATGAAATATTAACTGTTGAAGCTTCTGAACACGTAAGGTCTATGAAAGATGAAGCAGAAGAAACAAAACTGAATAGAGAAGAACAATATATCTCTAGAGGTATTTCTAAACGATGGTTTAAAAAACAGTTTCAGTTAGCTGATTCTGTTAAAGTTAAAAAAGTAAAACTTGATAATGGTATGTTATACATTTCTTTGGAAAATAATAGACCAACTATCGACAAGACTTTTGATATAGATTAAATCCAATCTTTATAGTCTTCACCCATGATCTGATTGGCAATGTTTATTTTGCTACGAAGAGCTTTGACGATTCTATCATCAACCGTATCTTCAGAAATAATGTCAATATAGGTCATGGGTTTTTCTTGACCAATACGATCGATTCTAGCTTCTGATTGTTGTCTCTTCTCTAAATCATAACCATTTGAAAAATAAATCATCGTACTTGCAGCAGTCAATGTAATACCATAGCCGCCAGTATGGGTGGTCCCTACAAAAAATCTACACTTCTCATCATTTTGAAATTTTTTTATATTTTTTGATCTTTCATCTGATGTAGTTTGACCAAAATAATCTACAACAGAATCATCACCATAGACTCTTTTTATTTCTTCAATAATTCTTCTTACATCATGTGTATAGTGGGACCAGATAACAGCCTTACCATGTACATTTTCTAATATGTCCATTAGCTCTGTCATTCTGTTGCATGGGAGATTTTTTATTTCTCCGTCATCAGGTGTAAAATGTCCACAAGTAATTTGATGTAGTCTCATCAATTGAGTCATTACTGTTGCAGAGGATAAAACTTTACCATCAAGATAGGCAATAGCTTCTTCTTTCATTTGTTTGTAGACTTTCTTTTGTTCTTTAGTCATTTCAACTATGTGTTTCATAAAAGTCTTTTTAGGTAAGTCTAGACAATCATCTTTTAAAACTCTTTTAGAAAATGGTTGTATCTTCTCCGATAGCTCACCCAGGTTTCTATAACCAACAACTATTTCAACTTGTCTACCCTGTACTTGAATCTTTCTAGTTACTGCATAACGAGACTTGAATGTCCAATATGAAGTATGTCCCAAAAGCCAAGGATCAAGAAACTCACACTGACTAAATAAATCTAACGGTGATTTAGTTACAGGAGAACCTGTAAGTATTCTTCTATATTTAGCGTGCTCTCTTAATGCTAAAATATTTTTAGTTCTATTAGATGTTGGAGTTTTAATTGTTGTAGACTCATCAATTGCAATCATTGCGTTGTGACAAGATAAAAATTTATATGCAAAAGCTGCACCATCACCTTTTGAAAATGCTTCAACGTTCATTAATAAAATATGTAAGTTAGTACCTGTTTCAAATAAAGTATTTAAAAGCTGTTGTTGTTTTTTTGATTTATCTGATGTCTTCCACAAAACCATTTTTTTAAAAATATGATCAGGTAAGTGTGTGGGTATTTCTGAGTCATACCAGTTTTTATATACACCCTTTGGTGCAATAATTAATAGGCCATTTATCTTACCTTTATCGTATAGCATTGCTGCATTATCTAAAAGAACTTTAGATTTACCCGTACCCATCTCCATGAAATAGGCAAAGTTTTCTTTGTCCCAAGAGTCTTGTAATGCATCAAGCTGATGCTTATATGGTTTTGTTTTAAATTTGTAATTCATAATTTATATATACCTTTACTTTGCTTTCTATTGGTGTATATAAGAACAGAAAGATATAAAGTCAATATGAAAATAGAAAAATATAATGATAAACTACACTATGTAGATAATGCGACAAAATTGTCCAAAGTTTATTTAGTGCAAGAAATACCTACTGATAGACAAACAGGACAACCTAAGTTTGATTTAACTCCTGCTATCAAATATGGCGAAATTAAGACCATGTTTCCTAAACTAAAACAAATGCAGTTTTCACCAGGTCCATTAATTATTGAAATAAAAAATAGTTTAAAACAATTTACATCAGACGACTATCTTTTATTATATGGAGACCCAGCTCTAATTGGAGTTGTATGTGCAGTTGCAAGTGATGTGACAAATGGTCGCTTCAAATTATTAAAGTGGGACAGGATACAAGCATCTTATTTTCCTATAGAAATAAATTTATTTCAAAAATAAATCTTGACAAAGATTATTTTGTTTCTATATTACGTTTTATGAAAGTTAATTTAAATAAAGGAGTATACAAATGGTAAGTCTACGAGACGATGCACCCGATCAATTAAATGCCGTTGATCCAACAGAATTATCTGAACAGATAGAAAAATTAAATTCTGTTAATGCACAAATAAAAAACACAGAGGCAAGTCTAAAAAAACTCAAGGAAGAAGAAAAGCAAATAAATAATTTTACTATTCCTGAGATAATGAATAAAATGAATTTAAGTACAGTTAAGTTAAGAGATGGTTCAGAACTATCTGTTAAAAAAGTGTACAGCGCCACAATAAAAGCTGATAAAAAAGCTGAGGCGATAAGATGGCTTCGAGACAATGGCTTAGGTGATATTGTGAAAAATGAAATCACAGTTAACTTTGGTCAAGGCGAAGAAAACAAGGCTGCAGAATATGCTAACCTTGCAAAAGAGTCTGGTTATGAACCTTCTCAAAAAGAAGCAGTTCATGCCATGACTCTTAAAGTAACCATGGAAGATTGGAAGAACAAAGGTAACGATGTTCCTGAAGATCTTTTTTGGACGTTTGATGGAAATCAAACAAAAGTAAAAAATAAAAAATAAACCACTAACTAATAGGTATATATATGAGTAATAATACAGATATGGTTACAAAGAATAGTGCAGGTGCACTATCACCAGTAAGTCTAAGAGCTGATTCAGGCAAAGGCACAGAAGAAATTAAGGCGAGCGATACATCGACTCCGATCTTAAAAATTCTTCACCAACTTTCTCCTGAATGTAATACTAGAAATGCAAAACATGTTGAAGGTGCTATGCCTGGCATGATTTATTCTGGTAGTTTTGGTACTCTAGTAGATGGAAGCAAAGGACTCGATGTAGTCATTTGTCATTCACAAACTAGATTTCCAGAATGGCAAGAGAGAGGCGACAGTGCAGCAGCACCAGTCGGCACTCACATGGAACCACCAAAAGATGCGGTAGAAGAACGTAATGGTAAATACAGATTATCAAATGGTAATTACTGTGAAAAAACTATGTACTTCTATGTGATTGCATTAATGGATGGTGAAATGAGAAAAGCAGTCATCACTATGAGATCATCTAATTTAACTCCAGGTAGAGAATTAAATAATATAATTCAAAACTTGAGAGCAACAGATGCTCAAGGTAGTTTTAGACCTGCAGCGTATTCCGCTATCTTCAATCTTAAAACAGTTGGTAAAAACTGGGGAGACAAGAGCTGGCACGTTTATAAACCAAGCAAAGTTAGAATGTTAGATTTATCTAATAATGAAGACGTTGCGATTTATGAAACTGCTAAAAAACTTCAAGAGGAATCCTTCAAAGGAGCAACTCAACCGAAGTATGACCAAGTTTCTTCAACTAAAACTAAAGAAGATATTATCTAGTTTCCCTAAAGGGAATGCTGGCCAAGCTGAGGCGCTGAAGGGAGACTGGAGGCGCCTTAAAAAAAGGGATGGGAATGAAAGATTTTATAAAGTATTTTGCAGGTTTAACACGTAACTATGGTGTCTGTAAAATAAATGAAGGATACATAGATCCAGAGACAGGTAAGAAAAAATTTAAACACGAATGGTCACAACTAAAAGTTACAGATAAAGATTACGAAGATCATTTAACAGGAGTCAAATCAATTGGAATACAACCATGTACGGATGAAGGCACTGCAAGATTTGGTGCAATTGATGTAGATAAGTATCCAATAGATAGAGAATTTTATTTAAAAATAATACAAGAAAAAAGTTTACCAATCATCCCTGTCCTGTCCAAAAGTGGTGGACTACATTTATATGTGTTCACCACTGAATTTGTAAAAGCAATAGAGATAAGACAGTTCTTGGAGCAGATGCTTTATGTATTTAAATTAAATATCAAAACAGAAATATTTCCAAAACAAACAAGTTTAAGATCATCAGATGAAAAAGGTAACAAAGCAAATGGTAACTTTATAAATCTTCCATACAATGCAGATGGTAGAAGAGCATTAGCACCTGATGGAACTGAAATGTCTTTGGACATGTTTGTAAAATGTATTGAACTCAATGCAGTAAATAAAAAACAATTAAAAGACATACAAGATAAAATTATTTCAGATGAATTAAAAGGCAGCGGTGAAGAATTTAAGGACGGTCCACCTTGTCTTGGAGTTTTGACAAAAGAAATAATGACAGATGATAGAGACAGATTCTTATACAATTATATGGTGTTTGCTAAAAAGAAATACAAAGATAATTGGAAAGATAAGATAGTTGAAGCAGCTAGAAATTATTTTAAGTTTGACTCAAAATGGACAGATGATCATGTTAAGACAAAAATTAAAAGTTGGGACAAAGAAACAAAAGGTTATCAATGTAATGGAGAATTACTATCACCAGTGTGTATTAAACCAGTTTGTTTAAAAAGAAAGTTTGGAGTCTTATCAGATGATAAACCCGTATGGCCTAGGATGTCAGCACTACAAAAAATAAATTATAAACCTACACCAGAATGGAAATTTACTGTTGAAAGAGAAGATGGTGAAACAGTTCAGGTCCACGCAAAAGATATTTATAAATTAGAAAGTCAAAAAGCATTGCGAGCATTAATGATGGAACAAGCATTTGTGGTTCCACCAAACATAAAAGGTAATGACTTTATTGAGTTAATGAAATTATTATTCGATAAAGAAAAAGTAGAAACTATTGAACCAGTAGAAGGTACAAGTCCTATGGATATTTTATTAAAGAACTTAGAGAAATATATCTATGGACCAAAAGCTACAACATATAAATCATTCGAAAGTGGTAAACCTTTAGTTGATGAGAAGTATGCGTGGTTTGTCTACGATGAATTTTATTCTGATTTAAAAACAAAAGAATGGAAGACAGATCCGCAAAGAACTTCTTATATGATTAAAGAATTATTTAAGACAGAAGACAAAGATAAGAAAGCTTTATTTAATAAACCAAAAAGATTTCCTGGAAAAGATAAGGATGATAAATATTTTCCTCCAATAAAAGTTCTTAGAATCCCTTTACATATTTTTGAAGAAAGAAGAGAGATAGAAGAGATTGTAGACTTTGAAGATGAAGAGGATATCGTTTAATGATTTATAAGATATATGGACCTCCAGGTACAGGTAAAACATATAGATTGATATCGAGAGCAAGAGCATACGCAAGAGTAGGTACACCTTTACATAAGATAGGTTACTTTGCATTTACTAAAAAAGCTGCGAGTGAAGCAAAGAAAAGAATGCCAGCAGAAGATAAAAAATTATTTTATTTTCAAACACTTCATTCATTTGCATTTAATATTTTAAAACTAAAAGAAGAAGATGTAATGCAGCCATACCATTATGAGAGCTTTGGTAAGAAACTAAATGTCAAAGTAAAGTATTACGATAGATATAACAAAGAAGAATCTCATTTTTTAACTTGTGATAATCCATACTTTCAATTGATACACAGAGCTATTAACAGATGTGTAGATATAAGAGAAGAGTTTGATCGTGGTGAACATAATTCAAAAGAAGTTGAGTGGGAAATGTTAAAACATATTGCTGATAATTACGTTGTATACAAACAGAAGAAAAAATTAATTGACTTCAATGATATGATTGAAATGTTATTAGAAGAAGAAATAAAGATTCCAGAGTTTGATGTAGTGTTTATTGATGAAGCACAAGATTTATCACCATTACAATGGAAGCTGTATGATATATTAAAAAAGAAGAGTAAAGATATTTATCTTGCAGGCGATGATGACCAGGCTATCTTTGCCTGGGCTGGCGCTGATGTTAATAGATTTATTAATGAACCTGCAAAAGAAAAAGTATTACATAAATCAAGAAGAATATCTAAAGCCATACAAGAACAATCACAAATGTGTATTGAAAACATTGTAGGTAATAGAAAAGAAAAGAAATATTATCCAAGAGATTATGAAGGTAACTGCGAAGAGATTGCTAACCTAGATCAGGTAGATTTATCCACAGGTAAATGGTTAATACTTACTAGAACAGTATCTAGATTACTAAAAATAGAAGAACAACTTAAAAAACAAAACATATATTTTGAAAGTAATCGAGGTAAAAGCGTCAGGGTTCGGGCATACAGGTCTATTAAAAACTATGAACTACTACAAAAAAATATTGAGTTAGATGAAAAAGATTTAAAAGACATAACAGAATACACAGGCACGGAAAAATTTAATTTAAAAAAAGATTGGTATGAAGCTTTTCAAAATGTCGAACAAGAAGACAAAGATTATCTTTTAGGTTTGATAGAAGCAGGAGAAGATTTAGATAAACCTGCAAGAGTTTGGACATCAACTATTCACGCAATCAAAGGTGGTGAACAGGACAATGTTATTTTATCTTTAGACTTGGGAGATAAAATATTAAAAGCAATAAAGAAAAGTCAAGACAAAGAAGATGAAGAACATCGAGTTTGGTATGTAGGTGTTACTCGTGCAAAAAATAATTTATATAAACTAAAAGCAAGAATGGAAAGGAAAGGATATAAACTATGACAGATAGTAGTATATTTGATGGTACTAAAGGACCACAAGAAAAACAAATTGGCGGATCACATTATAAAAAATTTCATATTCAACCTTATGAATTTATATCAAAGAACAAGTTATCATTCTTCCAGGGCAACGTTGTGAAATATGTGTGTAGATATTTAAATAAAAATGGTATACAAGACTTAGAAAAAATAATTCACTATTGTGAATTAGAAATTAAAACAATGAAAGACCTTAAAAAGAAATGAATTGGTTTAGAGAACAAGCAAAAATAGTAGAAAAGAATTTTGCAAAAAATTTAAAAGAAGTTGAATGGGCAAATGATAAGCAAGATATGTTTGAACATTGGGATGTAAAGGGTTTATTTAAAGGTGAAGTTTTAAAATTTGATGTTAAAGGAAAGAAAAAAATAAATAGGGCTGATGTTAATTCACAAGATGAAATAGCTTGGATTGAAGGAACAAACGTTTGGGGTAAACCTGGATGGATAAAAGGTAAAGCTGACTACATTGTTTTTGAAAGAAATGATTACTGGTTAGTTGTAGATAGAGAAGAACTTTATGATCACGTTGTTAAAAAAGTAAAAGAGAATGGTGTGCAAAAAGGTAGGGGTATATATAAAGTCTATCAACGAGCAGGAAGACAAGACAAAATAACTATGGTGCCATTTGACAACATAGAAAAATTAATCAACATACATAAGGTTCAAAAATGATACTACCACAAACAGAATGGATAGCTCCAAAACAATTTCCAGACTTATCTAAACATGATGAGATAGCAATCGACTTAGAAACACGTGATCCAAATTTAAAGAAACTAGGATCAGGATCTATTATTGGTATGGGTGAGATTGTGGGTATAGCTGTAGCTGTTGAAGGATGGAAAGGTTATTTTCCAATAGCTCACGAAGAAGGACCCAATATGGATAGAAAGAAAGTTTTGGATTGGTTCACTGATGTTTGTGCTTTACCTTCCAAAAAAGTATTTCATAATGCAATGTACGACGTATGTTGGATACGTAAATTAGGTATAAAAATCAATGGTTTAGTGTTAGATACTATGATTGCAGCTAGTCTTATAGATGAAAATAGATTTTCTTACACACTAAATACTTTGTCTTGGGCCTTCTTAAAAAAAGGTAAAAACGAAGCAAGATTAACTGAAGCTGCAAAGTCAAGAGGATTAGATCCTAAAGCGGATATGTGGAGACTACCTGCTATGGAAGTTGGAGCATACGCAGAACAAGATGCTCAATTAACTTTAGAACTATGGCAGTTGTTTAAAAAAATAATTCAAGAACAAGATCTACAGAATATTTTTAATCTCGAAACTGAATTGTTTCCTTGTCTGGTTGACATGAGATTTCTTGGGGTGAAGGTGGACGTTGAAAGAGCTCACAAATTGAAGCGAGAGCTAGCGATACAAGAAGAAATGTTAATCCACAAAATAAAAAAAGAAAGTAACCAAGAAGTTCAACTATGGGCAGCAGCAAGTATTGCCAAAGTTTTTGACAACTTGAACTTATCTTATGACCTAACTGAAAAAACAAAAGCACCTTCTTTCACTAAAAATTTTATTACAAACCATAAACATCCTATAGTACAGATGATAGCAGAAGCTAGAAAAATAAACAAGGTGAGAACAACGTTTATTGATACCATTATTAGTCATGAACATTGTGATAGAATTCATGCAGATATAAATCAAATTAGATCTGATGATGGCGGGACGGTGACTGGAAGATTTAGTTATTCGAATCCTAACCTACAGCAGATACCTGCCAGGGATCCAGTAACAGGCCCCATGATTAGATCTTTATTTATACCTGAAGATAATTGCAAGTGGGGTTGTTTTGATTACTCGCAACAGGAACCAAGATTGGTTGCACACTATGCTTTGAGATTTGAATTACCCTCTGTAAATACAATTGCAGATTCATATGATACAGATCCATCAACAGACTTTCACAAAATAGTTGCAGAGATGGCGGAGATTCCAAGATCAGAAGCTAAGACAATTAATCTCGGATTGTTTTATGGTATGGGTAAAGCAAAACTTCAAGCAGAACTTGGTGTATCAAAAGATAAAGCTGATGAATTATTTCAAAAGTATCACAACAAAGTTCCATTTGTTAAACAGTTAATGAATAAAACTATGAGAGCTGCAGAAAATAAAGGTCAGGTAAAAACTTTATTGGAAAGACGTTGTCGTTTTCCTAAGTATGAACCTATATTATCTGGATCTGATTGGGGTAAGTATGTACCTGCAGAAGATGAAGAAAGAATGTTGCAATTACAAAACATGGGTGAATGGTTAAAAGATGATGATGGTGAATTTGTTTTAGATGATAAGAGACAAAAAAAGAAAAACTATTGGCATAAAAATTCAGCACGTAGAGCATTTACATACAAAGCTTTGAATAAACTTATTCAAGGTAGTGCAGCTGATATGACTAAACAAGCTATGGTCAAGCTTCACAAAGAAGGAATCTTGGCTCACATACAAGTTCATGATGAGTTAGATTTTTCTATTGAGTCACAAAAACAAGCTGATAAAATAAAAGAGATTATGGAATCTGCAGTTGACTTAGAAGTACCTAACAAAGTAGACTATGAATCAGGCCCCAATTGGGGTAATATAAAGTGATAAATTATGGCTTACTTAAACGCAAATATTCCTGTACAATACGCGCAAATAAAAAGGGAGTATTTATATGATCTTAAAAAACATCACGGAGAAGTTGAAGACTGCATTGTGTTTGGTCTTAGCTGTATTACAGGTAGGGCTATCTTATGGCATGCACTTATGGAAAATGGTGCAATCTTTTATCGTCTCCCAATTACGGCTTTTATTCAACGTGGTTATGACCCCAAGTCTGTTCCACCCAAGAGACTTGATGAACTGGAGCTTTGGAATTCTTTTAGTTATTATCCTGCTGTTACTACTTATGATATTTTAGGTGGCCAACACGGAAAATATATAGGCAAAGATAAAAAGTGGCATCATGGGTCTTACTTATTCACAGTTGACTTTGCACATCCAGAGAGTAATATAGTAGACACCGATCACTCGGAAGTACCGCACGAACATAAGTGCGCTCATATATTGGCGTTGGATGACGGCAATTATGCGGCTCAGCCAAATAATAGATTAATCTGGGACATACCTTCATTTACAGTTAAGGATGATACTCCTGACTGGAAAGTACAAACTAATGAATGGAACGTAGAAGACTCAGGTAAATGGAGAACAGAAGACACTGATAATTTCTTTTATGAAATGGAGGAGAAGAAAAAATGATTTGTATTGAATGTGAACACGTTTGTCATTGTGGAGACAAGTGTCCAGGATTACCTGAAGAAGGTGGTTGTGGATGCGCAATTTGTATCCATCCTATGACTTGGTGGAAAAAAATTATTAACTATTTAACATAATGAATTTAGCAGATTTATTAAAAAAGAATTTTGTATTAGTACCTGTAGTTGCATCTGTATTAGTTGGAACGTTCACAGGCGTTCGTTATATTGTTAATCTTACAGATACTATCAACACTAACCAGCAAGAAATTGTAGATCTTAAAAGAGATTTAAAAGTTGCTGAAGATAAAATTGTAGATCAAAACACAAGACTAACTTCTGCAGAATCTACGTGGCAGATGGCAGAGAATTTATACAGACAATTAGCAGATCAAGTCAGAGAGCATGACTATGATATAAAAGATTTAAATAGGTAATGTATGGAGGTTCTCAGGATGGATTACAGATTTACAGCAATACTTATAATTATGCTTACTCTACTAGCTTTGTTTGGTGGACCTGCACATAGTAAAAACGAATATCTTAATGAGTATGGTGTAAGATGTGGTGAAATGGAAATCTCTACAGAACAAAGAGATACTGATTATAATTATAGTGATAGTAGTACAAACGAACAACAGTATTTAAGATTTACCTACAGAAAATATTTAGGCACAGACTGTAAGACTTCAAAAGAAAATGTACAAATTAAACAACAATTAGAGTTAATGAAAATGTGTGGTAGGGTCAATAGCAATCCTAGTCTTGCACAGAATGAAAACTTTAGATTGTTGGTTACAAAATGTAGAGGTGTGACTCCCGCAAGAGATAATACTAGACCTGAAAATGCTAAAAGTCTTTGGGATGATATGAAAGATGAGTATAAAAAAGAGAACCCAGAAATCAATTTAATGGGAGATAAGTTTATAAAATCAAAAAAAACCAAATTGGACAAGCGTGGATTGAAAATGCCTCCAAAAGAGGTTATGATACTGCCGTTACCAAAACCTACAACTGGTGTTGATAATGAAGAATGGAATAAAATTAAATGAGTAATAAACCTTTAAATATATCTGAATCAGCAGCTGTACAGATGCCTATGAAAACTGTAGCATCGTTAATCATACTGGTCGCAATGGGTGTATTTGCATATACAGAGTTGACTTCGAGATTAGTATCTCTGGAGACATCACGTGAGTTGTTTACAAATGATTTGCTTAAAAAATCAGAACAGGTCCCTGTGGATCAAGAACAACATTTTTTATTAGAAGATTTATATAAGTCCGTAGAGAAGATGGAAGAGACTCAAGAGATGAATATGACAAACAAAGTTAATATAGAATTTTTAAGAGATCAATTAGAAAAAGCATTAAGTGATATAGAAGATTTAAAAGATAAGGTAAGGGCAAATGGCAACGGGGCGCATTA
>Ga0208545_1000421_pt1 | contig 19639 bp, 31 predicted proteins | sample DEB08_DNA_12_FD_185498 | JGI IMG/M metagenome (GOLD analysis project Ga0208545, IMG submission 185498) | Aqueous microbial communities from the Delaware River and Bay under freshwater to marine salinity gradient to study organic matter... | ecosystem: Environmental > Aquatic > Marine > Coastal ... | reverse complement strand
CCGATTACTATTTCTATTCGGTTCATTGTGTCTTGTAAATTGATGAATAAACTAGACACTTTAAAATTAAAGTTATATGCATTCCTTCTTGTTCATCTCCTCCATCTGATATTATTATCTCCATAGTTTTATTGTATTGGGGAGGCGACCAAACCCCCCCTTTACTACTCAGGTCTGAAAAATTAAAAGCTTTTAGGTCTTACCCTTTATTGATTAATTATTTCCTGAGTATTCTTTATATATTTTTTTTATTCCATCAAAGCAAGCTGCTATACAACTTCCACAATTAGTTCCTGTTGAGTAGTTCGTGCTGTATAACGTGTTGTATATCTCAATCATTTTCTTCTTTGCCGTTTGGTCTTTAGCTCTCCCTGTTTTTAAGTCCTCCCAAAGTAATACAATCTCTGCTATTATTTCTTCAGGTATATCTTTTCTTACTTCTACTTCTGTTGTCTTTTGCCAAAAACCCTTTGGACAAGACTGACTGCTAATTGAAGACTTCACTTTCATAAAACATAAACAAATGGAGCAATTTCCCAATAGACTTGAATAGTAAACGCATCCTTTACAGATAGCCATTCTATCTTCATATATCTCTTTAGGTACAAAGAACTTATTCACTTAGCTTATGTTTTAATTGTACTCTTACTTTATCTATTGTTGTAAACAAACTGTTTCTACTTATTCCTGTCTTCGCAGCGAGTGAGTCTAATGTATTACCTTCATAGTAATATAACTCAAAGACTTTCTTATCATACCAAGTAAAGCCGTCTAAGGCACTATCTATCTTTTCTAGGCTAGTCCATTGGTAACTACTAGTTATGTCGTTAGGCAAGTTGTAGAGGTGTTTAGATGGTATTGTTTCCCCTGTTTCCATTTCATCATAAGTAACTGCACTTGTTAGACTGTCAATGTGTGTGTAATACTTCTTGTACTTATAATAGTAATTACTTCTTGGACTTGTTAAGGCTCGTCTTAATGCTACTGCTCCATATCTTGTTACTCCATCTATTCCGTCCTTTTCATAAATAGCAGAAAGTGTGGATTTATTCATCTGTAGTAGGTAGAGCATCAATTCTTGCACAGCCTCATTGACCTCGTTCTCATCAGGAGTTAATCCGTAAGCCATAGTCCTAAACTTATCTGATAGCTTTGATATTTCTTCGTAAATCTCAGTCATCTATATTATGTTTCTAAAAATATGTGTTGCTACATCAACTGTCCATCCATCTCCAATTAAATCTCCTGCCTTTGTTTGATTTAAAATACTTGTATATCCTTTTGGAATATTATGTAATTTTTCTAATTCATTTTGATTAACAGTTCTAACACAATCTTTTTCATATATCAATGTTATCATTCCTGTTGTTTCGTTTCTATGTAAAAGATATTCTTGTTTTGATTTACCTGTCGCACCACTATTTGTATTTAAGCAAGAGTGTTTTCTTTTCTTTGTTGTTCCACTATCTAATATATTTTGAAGATATATTTTCTTGTCTTTAGGTTGTGGTATATTACTAATCAATCTACCTGTTATATCATAACTGAATGGAGGAATGTTTGTCCAATAAAGTCTATCCCTTAAAGCACCGCTTACTAAACTACCACAGATTCTAACAGGTTCACAATCTAATTCATTACAAATAAACCAATAGTTATAATCAGACATAATTACATTTTCTAAAAGAAAGTATTTTGGTTTACACTCTTTAAGAAGTCTAACATACTCAAAGAATAAACTAGACTTAGAACCCTCTACTCCTTTTCTCTCTTTATTAGCTCTACTAAAGTCTTGACAAGGACTACCACCTATAAGTAAATCTATTTTAGGAAGATTAAATCCATTAATTTTAGTAACATCTCCTAATTGTTTTGTATTAGGATAGTTGTGTTGTGTTACTTCAATAGCGTGTTTCTTTATTTCTGCAGCAAAATAATTATCTACTTTAATACCTGCACGTTCTAATGCTATCTGACCACAGGACATTCCATCAAATAAACTTAGTACATTCATATCTAATCGTTAATTGGTTCTATCTTGTCTATCTTATCTACTGTACTCTGTACTAATTCGTCAAGGACTACACGGTAAGCTCTGACTACTGCTGAATTACTTTTTGTTTCTATCCCTGCAAAGAATCCGTTAGTTGCTACTGCTAAGTTAATTGGTATTATTAATAACCAATCCCAAAAGTTGTCTTCACGTTGCCCTGCTCCGTAGTTGTTATGATATTCTAAAATAATTTCTACCACTTCTAAGTAATTCTCATATCTATTTTTGGTACTTACTTCTTTTGCGAACTCTTTACACATTGTAATATAAGTTTCTATAATTACTTTGTGTTCATTATTTGCGTAAATGGGTTCTATCATACGCCAAAGATAATCAAAATGTTACTCTATTCCTTTTTCTTCTTTTAAGTTTTCAACAATGTTTTTATAGTAACTTATGTAATATTCATATTCTGCTCTTGAAATCTTAAATGTAGTCCTAGCTAAATACTCAAGTTCTTCTGCTGTTCCTTCTCCATACTTAGCATCTAAGTTAAGTCCAAACTTAAACTGCTCGCCTTGACTAAACATATTACACTTGATACATTGAACCTGACAATTTTCATTATCAAATCTTGTTGCCATATGCTTACGACTTTGGAAGTGTCCGTTCTGCATTCCGTCCTTGTAACCTCTGACTACTCCACAAGTAAAGCATTGAACCATTCCATACTCATTAGCATCTCTAAGTCTTATGTAAAGACTGAAATATTTATCTAACTCTTTTTTTAGTTTACTAATTGTCTTTTTCATATTCTAATTAAGTTTTTGATTAATACTTTAACTAACATCTCTTGGTCAAAGGTGCTACCTTCTCTTACTGCCCTTCCTCCATAGTAGAAGATTCCTTTTAAGTTGTTTATTCTTTCATAGACTATAGCGTCATCAAATGCCCATAATATAGCTACAGGTTTACCACTACTTACTTGAAGTTGTTGAGCGCTGACTATCTTCCTCATTGCTACTATAACGTCTTGAGATTTTTCTATACTTCTATGAACTCCCTTTACTTCTGCAAATCCCGTAAGACTTCCTTTGTTATAAAGAGCTGCGTCTATATGTGCATACTCAGGATGTTTAGCAAATGTTAATCCGAAATGATTAGCAAATGTTTTAAGAGTTTCTTGCTCCCTTAATTTATTTGCTTTGTTTTCGAACTTCATTATTTTCTTCTTTAGGCTTTTTAATTGATACCCACTTTTGAGGTCGGTATGTACTAGGCTGTGGGAATCCGAACATCATTCGGAAACTTCCTGTTTTTACAGGGTCGTACAATTCTACTTTCTTCATCTTAATAATTTTATAGGTTCTTGATAATATCTTACTTGCTTAGGGTCGTTACCTAAAGTTCTTACTTGATAAGTTGCGTCATCAATTACTTTCTTGTGAGCGTACACCCACTTGTAAAAGGTTCTGATGTTTAAGAATGGTTCGTCTTTACCAAACCTAACTCCTATGTGAAATGCATCTAGTATTTGATTCCAAGACATATTGCCGAATCTTTTCTCTTGTATTAAGTCTGATGCAAATATCTTACTTAGACTTGCTAGAGTTTGAGCGTCTGACCTGTGTCCTATCTCAACTGAAGTCTTGCCTAGTAAGTCTAAAACTTTTTCTGTAAGTGTTTGTAGTTCTTCTTTTTTTAGTGGTATCATAATAATTCTTTTGCTTTTTGCCATTCATTAATTTGTGCGTCTAACTTAGAAATTGTTTTAGGATTTTTATTTTCTCTACTTTCCCAAGTTCTAACACAAGCTTTCCAATTCTTCATTGTTTCTTTACCAATTTGCCATCCTTTGCTTTCATAGAAGTCTATAAATGATTCTGCATCTATATTATTTTTGCGTAAGATACAATAATTTTTAACTTCATCTAAAGTAGGTTTTTTAAAGAGAGCCTTTTTATTACTATCTGTAAGATTAGTATTAGTTATATTTATATTAGTATTATCTGAAAGCTTTTCTTTACTAGGCACATTAACTAAAGTTATTACCCTACACTCTATTTGTTTGCTATGTGGCTTATATTTGTTTACTCGCCTAATATGGTTGTTATCTTCTAAATTCTTTAACCACTTCTGAACTGATACCTTACTAACTTCATACAGTCTGCAAAAGTATTCAGTAGAAGCTGTGCATTTTCCGTTCATATTACATAAAGCAGTTATCTCTGCATAAAGCAATTTAGCGTTAGGTATTAATGCTTTACAGTATCTGACTTCAGCAGGTATTATTGCGTAGTAGTTAGGTTTCTCTTTCATAGGGTAATTATTTCAATCTCATATTTAAAATTCTGAAGTGCAAGTTTAACATTTTCTAATTGATTATAGAAGTCTCTGTAAGAAACTTTAATGTCTGTACCTACATCTCCTGATTTAATCCTTATTGTTACTTGGTGCTTTACACTATCATTAACATCATTTTTTCTTAGATAGTCTTTCAGTTGAAATAAATCAAAGAATGTTTTTTTAGAATCTTCAATAGATTGAAAAGCATTAAATACTTTATTAAAAATATCTCTGTACTTAGGGAATGTAGAATAGTTATGTTTATGATTTTTCTCATAGTGATAGATTAAAGTTCTATCTCTATTAATAACCTTTGCTATTGTTGAATGAGGTATTTCATATTCTTTTCTAGCTATAACACTTGCTATTGACCTTGCTACTTGAAGTTCTTGTCTTCTACTTTTGTAGGCTAGAGAACCCTTACGCAAGCCTAACAAAGATGTTGTTAGGTTGCATAAGTTTTTAAAGTTATCTTCTTGTGTCATCTTAGAATGGTAAATCATTATCTCCATTCATCATTGTATCTTTATTGTCTAAGATATTACCTGAAGATGATGCTTCAGTAGTATGTTTTGCAAACCAATAACCATCTATGTTGTGGAAGTATCTTCCGTTGTATTCTCTTGACGATACGTTACACTTAATCATAACTTCATCTCCTACTGATAACTTATTCAAGTCTTTAATTTTGTCATCTCCGAACGCTTGTACTGCAATCTCAGGATTAAATTCTGCTCCTGTATCAATTACTATTACTTGCTTTCTCCAAACCTTCTCAGACTTTGAAATTCCTGATTCTTCCTTGCAGATTAGTTTTACTGTTCCTTTTACATCCATTTTGATTGTGCCTGTTTTTGCAGGTCTTTATTAATTAAATTATTTATTTATTTCTTGCTTTAACATTCTCATCAATGTACTTTCTTGTTTTTCAGACATTGAGTAGTTTCTCATCTTAGACATTACTGCCGAACCTTTACCTGTATTGATAAACTCTAACATAATATTGTAAATGTCAGTAGTCATTTCAGGCTTTGAAATAGGTTCGTTTACTCTATTACTATCAGCGTCTTTAGTGTCATCTAATAAGAATAAGTTACCAAGTGCATATTTCTTTGCATAGCTGCTAGAACTTCCAAACGATTGAGCTATATCCATTCCTTTTCGTTCAGGGTTTATTCCTGCTTGAGCTTCAACAAAGATAGTCTTTTCTCCATCAGAAATTGATACTTTTGAATTTAATACTAAGTACCCTGCAATCTCTGAAGTTGTTTCTGTTATTGTTAAGTAACAGTTATACTTCTTTAAAAGTGGTTTAACGGCTTCTAAGATGTCTTCAGCACTTCTGTACTTATACTTACCAAAACTGTTAAATTGGTTCTTAGGTGCTTTTAATTCGCTTTGTATAGCTATTAAATAGTCCTGCTTGTTTTCTGCTTTCATTATAGTTCTTTATTTAATTTGATTGATATAATCTCTTTACCTCCTTTATAGATTGGTGCTTGTATTAGTTCTCCTGTATCTAAGTCAATTACATCAACTTTCAATGCAGCCTTATGTTTATCTTTTAAAGCTTTTAATGCTAATTCCTTTGATACTATCTCTATGATGTTTGAGTAGTCATAACGACCTGCACTAGCTTTGTTGGTTATCTCAGCATCTCCATACTGAAAGGTCTTGCCATACTTAGCAGCCTCAGATATTACTGATTCGTTTATACTAGCTTTTGCTTTCTTTACTATCTCCTCAAGCTTTTTAAGGCTTACAATAGCTTCTAATGGATTTATAGTGCCGTCTAATACTGACGTAGTAATATTGTTTACTACCTCATTCACTTTTATTGTTTTTAGTAATTCCATTTTTAAAATATTAAAGAGTCAATGAATCCTAATGTACCGCACATTAAGAGTAGTAGGATTGAGAAGACTGCCATAAGTCCAACTGAGAAAGCAAAATCGTGTAGTTTTTTATTGTACCTTTCTCTGTCTAGTTCTTGAACATTCTCTCTCTTATAATTCCCTAAAGAGTTCTTAGTAAAGAATTGCTTCTTTTCGCTTTCGTTCATATAGTGAACTACTTTGCTTTTTAAATTTGTAATCTTAAAGTTTTTCATAATTATTTTAATATATTTTCAGCGTCAAAGATTAAACTTTCTTCTTTGCAAATTCTAGATAATTTTTCAGACCTTTTCAGTAATATTTCTGCTCTCCCTAAATTACCTAAGTCTTTTTGAAATTTTGATTGAATTAGAAGCGTATCACTTTTAATCATTCTTTTTAAGTTTTGAATCCTTCGATTTGGAATAGTTATCATCTTAATTTGTATTGATTAATGTTTGACAAAAGTACACCTTTTAAGTTACTCACACAATTATTAACAACTTTATTTGCAAAGTTATTAACAATTTAGGTGTTTACATCTAGGACAAACTTTATAGCTTGTCTAGTATATTAGTATTAAAAAGAAAAGAAAGTGCCTAAAAAGGCTATAGGGCATACCTATAAAGGCATTAAAAGATTGATTGGTAGAGTTCCGTTGTTCAATACTACTGCACAACCGATTGCTTGCTTCTTAAAGTTCTTAGCGTATGCTGCTGCGTATGTCGTAGAGTCTACACCGCAACCAACTTGCATACCAAATACTTTGAATCGTTTTCCTACGAACCATTGAGTATAAGCTAAAGTATGAGTATGACCACAAACAGATGACATCAAGTTATTTTTTGCTTTAGCAGCACTTTGACCTCCTTCTCCGTGTTCAAAAAGTACATCATCATATACAACAGACTCGCACCAATTCCAATTAGGAGTTCCTAAGACTTCATTGTAAGACCTTATCCAAGCAGCAGGAATACCACCTGACATAGCCTTACGACTTGCCATTCTATCGTGGTTACCTATCATAACATCTGCGTAAGGGAAAGCTTCATACCATTTAGCTATTTTCTTAATAGCCGTTTCAAGTTCCAAACCTGAAGACATACCATCAGGGTCAGGCTCGTGATAGCTAAAGCCGTGAGCGTCAATAATATCTCCAATGAAAATTACTTGATTACAATTATGAACTTTGTATTGTTCTTTACACCACTCAAGGTAGCCGTCTAAACAGAAAGGTTCGTGAAGGTCGCCAATGACTAGAATGTTTCTAACCTCTGATTTCCTCATTTCCTGAATGACTGCTATCTCGTTAGGCTTTAATCTGTATCTATTATTTCTTAGCAACGTCTGCTATTCCTTGCGCTCCGATTAAAGTAAGTAATGCGTAAAATAAATTTGTTGCTGTAGATTCATCAACTCCTAAATAAGTTACTAAAGCAGGAACTACTACAGAACTTACCATATACCAAAACTTCTTACTGTTCAGCATTTGTTTTACCACTAGGCTATTAAACCAATTTGAAATCTGTTTCATATTATTTATTTTTAATTATTAAGTTAATGTTTTCGCCGCCCAAATGTATTACTTCTTTGATTAATAAGTCCATAGCTAAGACAGAGTTATGAACAACGTCCTGTTCAGTCCCTAGTCCTACTAGAATACAACCGCTTGTATCTTTAGCTGTATTGCCTATATGTATCAAGATATAATCTCTGTCTTTAACGTCTTTTACGAGTAAATGAATATAATCCCTTGTACCTGATTCTCTCGGAAGTCTAAGTCTTACAGGATAAACTCCTTCAGGAATACAACTTATGTTCCTTTGATTATCTTGCCAAGGATTTTCTAAGGTATCACAAATTCTTTCTCCATTTAAAAAGAGTTCTCCAACCGTAGACTTCTTGCTAAATGTATTTCTAATCAATAAGAGGTTTATCATTTTTTTTTATCAAACTTGATAAACTTATAGATGGTAAAAGCTATGGCTAGCGATAAAGAAACTAAAGTCAGAACTTGATTTGCCTGTCCTAAACTTAATCCTATTGCTGTACTATTTGCTATTCCTACTTGAAGGCTGTCTTGCATTGCTTTTATTTTTAGGCTTTTTATCCAAGTAGGATTTAAGCTTAGTTATATTAATTGGTTTTGTCTTGTAGTGTTTCTTCATTAATCTGATGAGCTTAAAAAGTTTTGTAGAGTAAGTTTATTACCTTGATTATTTGGACGTTCAAGATTCATTCCGTTATAGTACGCATTTCTATTCGGTTCCACATCACTACCCGTATTCGTTGAAAATTCAGGAAATAGAGTTGAGTTATTACAGATGTAGTCAATTAGTCTTTCTGTATAGTATTCAGCTGTATTTCTAACTTCTTCTCTTAGGTGCTGAGATTCCTCTGTGCTTAACGCTGTTCCTGTTTCAGATGTCTTACTATAGATGTTACCATTTTCTATCTTAAATCTTAAGAATGGTATAGCGTGGTAAAATGCCCAATTTGGGAGCATATCTCCAACGTAATCATCTAGCAAAGTCTTGTAAGCTGCATTAGCAGGTAAATTTACTGTTCCTGCAACAATTAAGTCTTTAAGCTTTTGATTCAAGTCTGTACCTAGCTTAGTTTCCACATAGAGCTTCTGTGCTTGCCTTACGTAAGGAAGTAGTAGGTCTACATCAACATTAAGATTGATTGCCGTAGAGTCCTTTAATTTAGCCTCTGATATAAATAGTACGTAGCTCATAGTTATCTAGGTTTTAAAAATCCGTTGTTCTTCATTTTCTTTGGTGGTGTTGCTACTAGCTTGTCGTTCTTCTTAGCAGTAAAGCCTTCTGACTTAGCCTTAGTGTAGCCAATCATATCAGCGTCTTCTATCTTAGTTGTCTTAGACTCGCCTATTACAGTTTTAAAGATACGTCTGCTCCAAAAATGATGGCAGTTACCACCTCCTTTCCAAAGCCAAATTGAGTAAGTTGCAGCACCTTTAGGACCCCATCCTTTATTAACCTCCTTAGAACCCATATTAATTATATCTTCCTTTCTATAGAGCTTTTTTGCCGCTGACATTTTAGAGCAAAATTCTCTTGTCTTACCTTCTTTACTTAAAAAGTTATCTTCAGAATAAACATAACGAACTCTAAAGTAATCATAAGACTTTTTAGAGATACCATCTTGTTTAGACTTACGACTAGGAATTGCTCTACCTGTTGATGCTAGTTCAATCTTTTCATTAGCTAGTTCGTTCAATACTTCTTCATAATTAAAGTCTTGATGTTCTCCATCTACTACTTCTTCTTCTACTAATTCCCAATCCTCTGACATATCTTCTCCAAACTCCTCAATGAAAGCATCTAGTTCAGTCTTTTCAGAAATCGGTTCAGTTGATAGTTGAGTAGTGAAATCTTCTTCTTCTTGTTGCTCTGTTAAATCAGGTAACCCCAAATCTGCACGAATTTCTTGAGTCGTCATAACTTCTCTAATTGTTTCAGAATCGAATTGAATAGTAATTGGTTTAAGTTGTAAAAACTCAATAGGCATATCCATATTGTTTACTTGGAATATCTTATGAAGTGTTTTTATTATTTTATTTTGGAATCCTGAAATTACAGTATTTTGATAGAAATTTGCAGCGTTCAGTAATTCGTCAGCCGAACTTGAAAATCCATTAGCACTATCTAAGCCCATTAATGTTTTGCTCGTGATTCTATGACCGCTTAAAATATTTTGAGTTAATAGTTCTTGAAGTGCTAAATACTGCTTGTCTAAATCTGAAGGACTTATTGAAGTTATTTCAGGAACTCTTGTCTTATCGTCTGAGAACGTCAAAACAAATTTCCCACTATTCTTTTCTCCTGTAAATTTATCTGTAAGGCTTTGTTCTATTTGTCTACGTTCTTCAGCTGTTGGTATGCCGTTAGCGAAACTAATCATAAACGAACCTGTAAATCCGTTAGATATATTATTGAGATGAAATTCTGAAACTTTTGAATCAATTAACGCCCAATTATTACAAGAAATGTAATCACTAGTATAATAAGAGTTCATATTAGGACTGTAAAGACCTGTGTAAAGAATTTGATTAGGAGAAGTTCTATCGTTTACATTAAAAGCAGGAACTCTATAAGGCTTGTTAGTTCTTGTATTTGCCCAATCTCCTGAAACGTAGTAAGCTCTAGTCTTGCCAAACTCATCAGGACGTTCACATCTAATCTTCTCTACAGGTATGTGATAAATCTCAGCTATTTGTGTTCTATCTTTTGACCATACTATATTAAGAGCGAAAGCTCCTTGTAGCTTAAAGTCAAATGCTACCTTTTTTATAACCTCGTGTAGTGTTTCATTTGAATTAGCGTTATTCATAAAGTTCTGAAGTTTAACTCTTGCTTCTTCATCTCTATCTTCTTCATCAGAAATTACCAAGTCTTCTGCCGAAATCATTTCAGAAGTAGCATTCACGATTGCAGCCGTTATAGAGCTTGAATAGTAAAGGTCAATAAGAAACTGTGGGTAGAGGTTTCTCCATTCGCCATTAGCGTCTCCGTACTCAATCCAATCCTTTCCTCTGACTTCTTGTACTAGAGGAGCTGTTGAAGTGCTTAAATCTACTGAAATTATTTTATCCATTTTATGCTTTTTTTAATTCATCAGGTTCTACATCTGTTCCTTCTGCGTTCTTTTCGTAACCTAAGAACGAATGTACACAATCTACAGGAAATAACTCGTGTATTCCGAAATCAATTTCTTCTGTAGTCATTAGGTCGTAAAATACTCCATCATAATATACAGGTGGTGTTAATTCTTTACCATCTTTATCATAAGTTGCAGGTATCTCTACTATCTTACCAAGATACACGATAGCCTGTGTACCATTTCTGTACACTTCTTGAGTAACTCCTTCTTCAGTTATTACTTCATAAGTACCTTTAGCTAGTAAGTCAGCATCTCCTTCTGCTTTTGTATCGTATTGTAATTTATATATGTTTTGTTCCATTTTATTATGAAGTTAATGCTGCTAATTGAGTATCGCTCAACGAAGTATCGTAGACTTGTAGTTGTTTTACTTTGCCGTTAAACTCTAAACTTCCATTTCTATCAAAACTTAATTCGTCTAATGTATTAGCAGTAAAACTAACTCCTGATGAATCTGTAGCCACTTCAACACCATTTACCCATAATGCAAAATCATTAGTTTTCCACTTAATAGCAATTTTATTAAATTCAGTTTCATTTGATAAAACAAATTCCATATCAGTAGATGCAACTCCACCTACTTCAATTCTTGTTCTAATTGTATTTGAAGCATCTTTGTACCCAAGATAAATAAAATTATCAGTATTAGATACATCTCTAATATTCATTAATCTATAAGTACTATCATTAGAAAGTGCAGCCATCTCAACAAACAAAACCCCCTCTGTACTATTAATCAAACTACCTATACCATCTCTTGTGAAGATGTCTTGGTTTCTTGTTACTGTACTTGCTACTGTTGGAATGTATGATGTAGCGTAAGAACCTTCTTCTACTTGTAATCCCCAAAAAGTAAATAAAGAACCATCTCCAACATAAGTATTAGACAATCCATCTAATGAACACCCCCAAATAAAATACCTACTACCTGCTACTGCCGTACAAGTTGCTGTTAATCTATACCAACCACTACTTCCAACCGAATCGATAGTTGCCGTCCATCCTGTACCTTCTGAAACAACAGTACCTAATTGTAAATCAAAAAAAGTATATTGGGCAGTAGTTTCTAAATCACTTTGTAGGCATATATATCTTCTGTTAATTTGTTTTGTGTAAATACTTACTGTGTATGAATTTGATGTTACTGTTTGATATTGGTAAAATCCGTGTCTGTCATTAGCAGTAGTTTCTTCAAATTTAGGTGCTGTAGTTAAACCATTTGGAGAAACATAAAAATTTGAAGTATAATTAGCATTATCAATTACATTAGGTGCTACATCTAATTGTTCAGAATATTGAGCAATATTTGTTCTCTGTGGCTCTGCTAATATATGTGGACAACCTCCTCCTGTGTAGTCTATACGAGGTACGTTATCTCTTGTAACTTCTTTTATTGATACGTTGTCTATTGAGCCTATAAAAGAATCTCTTGCTTGTAGCAAAATAGATGAACCTGATGAATATGTTATGTAACCTGTAAATGTGCCATTAGCACTATGAGTCGAACCAACTGTATTACCTAGAAAAAGCCTTACACCTCCTTGAGTTAGATTTGATATAGTAAAACTATATTTATATGTTTTCCCTACTACTAATATTTTAGATTGAGATATTGTAGCAAAATTTGTACCATCACAACTTGCAAGACCACTTCCAATACTCCAACCTGTATCTGTACTCCAAGAGTCTAAAGGTACTGCACATTCAAAATTTCCACAATCAATTTCCTCACTTCCTAAAACCTCAGCATAATTTACTAATCCATTCTCATCTACTCTTGTAGCAGCAGTTGCTCTAGTAACATCCATATCTGCTGATGGCACTAACACTTCTTTTACTGATATGTTTGTAAATATAGCCGTTCCACTCATACCTCCCTCGCCAATGTAAAGGGTAGTGCCATTTGCAGTTAATTCTACTGTATTTGTTCCATCTAATACAGTCCTTAATGCTGAGCTATCACTAAATGCCTGTAATTTTAATGAACCTGATGTAACACCACTTAAATCACAAGTATAAGTAACTTCATAAAGCTTACCACTTTCTAAAATAGTTGTCTGTGTTAATAAATTTTTAAAAGCACCTACCCCTGTTAAAGTAGCACTTCCTTCGGCAAAAACAGTAGAAGCATCTCCACCCCAAACAGTATTCGGATAAGGAAAATTACCATCTTCAACTACATCAGCTCCAAAAGTAGGTACAGGTACAACTGCATACAATTCTCCTGCCTTATATCCGTTAGGAGTTACTACTATACTAACATCATCTAATAAACTCATTCTATATTACTTAAAATTGTTAATTGTGCCTCTAAACAAGCCTTAGCCTCAAATACACCACCATCAGCAACAACTCTAGCCTTAAAGTCATTTACTTGCTTTTGTACAGGTGTTAAACCTCCCTTGTTACTTGAAGGCAATGACATTCCAAGTGCTAACTTCATTATACTATTTGGTCATAGTAACCTATAGCTAATCCACTAGTCAGAGTTATAGCCGTTACATTTAAGAACAATGTCGTTCCTGCCGCTATAGTCGTGTGAAGATTAACTGCTGAACTACCTGTTCCTGTTTGTATATTAGATGCACCTATTTCTTCAATAACGCTTTCTGTTACAAAGTAAACTGCATAATAATCTTTGTCAGTCATTGCTGTTGTAGTAAAGACATCACATCTATTCTTTCCTAATTGCTCTGTTAAGAGTTGTTGTACATTTTCTATTGCCATAATTTTAATTTATTGTCCGTAATATATATAGTTAGTTCCTGAAGGTTCAGGATGTTGTGTGTATTGTACTTGTTCTGTTCCGTCTTTTTCTGCTAAATAAAGCTTACCCTTTGTTACTAAGCCTTGAACTACTCCAACTGTAGGAGAAGGTTCTAAAACTTCAGTTTCTGTTTGTGGTGCTGTTTCAACGCTAAGAGATACTGTTCCCTCCCAACTTACTTCGTAGACTTCATACTTCCAATATCCCGCAGGTAATAAATTAACTTCTCCTGCAAACATAGCTACAGGAGGATAACCCCAAGTAAAAGACATTTCAGTAAATCTATTGTTAATCACTTCAATAGGATAAACGTAGTCTATACTTCCATCCATATCATTAATAAGCTTTACTAAGTGTCTTATCTGAGTTTTAGCTACAGATGTATTGATACGATTATCTTCTGTAGATAAGTATGCTTTGAAGTCTGATTCTGTGTATGCTTGTATCATATCTACTATATAATAGAAAAAGTCTGTTTCTGTTTGGATTAATAAAAGAAAAGGGTAGCAATTAAGCCACCCTTATCTAAGAAATATATAAAAGAATACTAATTAAGATGTAACGATAGTTCCCATTGTGAACGCTGTATTGTCAAAAGGGTCTGTAGTATAGTCTGCAACCATTGGGAAAGGTAAAGCTTCCATTCCGTCAAAAGTAAGAGTGTAACCTCCTCTATCTCCCCAAGCTGCACCTGAGTCCATAGTACCTGCGTTAAGTTCTAATCCATTAGAAACCCCTAAACCAACTATTACGTCGTGGCCGTTAGTTAATGTAGCATTTAATTGAGCAAATGCAACTACTTTAGTAGCTCCTAAAAGTTTGATTTGATTTTGGTCTTCTTTTGTAAGTCTGTTAAGAATTACATTTAATGTAGGTGTATAGTAAATTGTTCCATTTTCACGAGAACCAACTATAGTATCTGAAAGACTAGCTACACCTAATGGCATAGTGTATCTGTAAAGTACGTTAGAACCCATTTCAATATCTGTAATTTCTCCTGCTGATTGAACTATTCCTACTGTTTGTATTGGTGCGTCAAATTGGTCGTATACTCCGAAATAAACATACTTTATTCCCCCGCTGATTCTATTACAGTCGAGTCCCCTACCTTTTGATAAAATTCCACAAGCCATTTTTTTTGTTTTTTTAGGTTAAGGGAGGAGAGGATTTACCCCCTCCTTCCGTATTATTTATTTATTAAGACTGTCTTACGATATCAGCTCCTGTACCTGTTTGTACACCTGCTGAGTAACGAGCAACCATTCTCATATTGTCTGAACCATCTAAAGCAGCCATATCCATCAAAGTAATTCTAGTAGCATCAGAAAGTAAGTCAGTTCCAAAGAACAAGTTAGATTTTTGAGCTATTACAATTTCGTTTGTAGTCATTCCGTTACAAACTGCAATCTTATACCCTTCAAACATTGGTACGTAATCTCCATTCATATTGTAAGCGTTTACATACCCTAAAGTAGATACTGCACTAATGTAGTATTGGTAAGTTCTTTGGTTCATATAGATATGTAAGTCTTCTTTCCCTAATACAGCAACAGGAATAGCAGCTACAGCAGCTTGTAAGTTAGCAATGATGTTATCAGCTGTGTAAGCAGCAGTAGCAGCATCTTGTACAACAGTAGCATCAACTCCCGGTAATAATAAACCTGTAGCAGCTCCGTTGAATCCGTTAAATTTACCTGCAACAGCTGTTCCATCCCATACAGAACTTTCAGTTGCGTCAGCAATAATATCTCCAACATAAGAAATGATGTAGTCTTCAAAAGATGCAGGTGGTGGTGCTCCTGCTCCTGCTCTCATTTGTAAAGCTTCCCAAGAGTCAAGTAAGTCTGCCTTACAAAGCTCATAGTTTACTTGTAATCTTTTTGGCTCTAATACTTTTTCAGTAAGAGCTAAAGTACCTGCTGATGTAAAGTCGCAAGTTGCATCTGCTACTGCATTTACAGTTTGGTTTAAGTTTTGTAGGTTAGACTTGAACTTGATATTTTCTATCATAGTTAAGTAGTCTAACGAGTTTGATTGCTTTAGAGCTGCTGAGATATAGAAACCTGCTGCCTTGCCCGTAAAGTTTGATGTTGTTAGTAATGCCATAATTTTTTTTTGTTTTTTTAATTATTAGTTATGTAAGTTATATAAGAATTTCTCTTGCTTAGTCATTCTTTTGAAATCTTGTTTAGTTGGTAATGCTTTGTCTGAACTAAATTTATTTGTATCTAAAGGTGCCGATGCAGGTGCTGATGCTAATTCAGTCTTTAGTCTTTCGTTTTCTGCTTTTAATTCTTCGAACTCAACTACTTCTGTAGTCTTAATAGATTTTGGAGTAGTTCCTCTTTCTTCTTCTTCTACTGCTAATTCTTCTACTTCTTCAGTAGCTTCTACTTTATCTTCTTTTAAGTCTGCTATTGCGTCCTCTAAGTTCTGAACTCTTTCTGATAATCTTTCAAAAGCATCATCTTCAACTTCTAATTCTTCAGTAACTTCTTCCATTTCTTCTTCCTCAACTACTTCTTCAGTTTCAGTTTCCATAACTTCAGCAACGATACCTTCTTCTTCAACTCTGAAAGTAACTCCTGTATCAGTCTTGTAAGTTCCAACAGGTAATAAGATAGTAGTACCATCTTCAGTTAAAACAGAAATATCAACTCCTGCCTCTAATTCTTCAGCTGTTGAAACGAAAATAGTTCCGTCTTCTGATTTAGCTTGATAAGCCATTGTTACATCTTCGCCTTTATCAAGACCAAGTGCTACCAATATTTGATTTTTTAAATCCATAGTTTTGTTTTAAGTTCTGTTATATAATAGAATAGTTATTGTTCTGTTTGATTTTTGCTACAATGCTCCTTTTATTGATTTAGCTGCCCGGGTAGCTTCTAAATATTCATCTACCATATCTTGCGACCTTTTTACAGTACCACTTCCTTCTATGTATGCAGGTATATCTCTTGGTGGTACTCCTAATTCTTTAGCTTGTTTAGTTAAAGAATCTAATTTAGATGTCAAAGACTTTAAGCTTTTATCATAGCTTGTGTATATTTTAGATATTTTAGGAAAATCTTTATTTACTGAAAATATTTTATTATACCAATCAGTTATAGCATTATCAAGCTTTTTTCTTTCATCTCTATTAGCTTTAATTAACTTTTCAATATCATCAACTAACCCCAACTCAATCTTCTCAGCCTTAAGTTCAGTTTTGTTTTCTCTTACTAGCTTGTTTAAAGCACTTAGTATTTGTTCTTGTGTTGGTTTCATATTATTTTAAATGATTTAAAGTTCCGTTACCTCCTATTCTTATTATAGTATCTATTGTTTCTTCTGTAAATGGTTTCATATTTTTAGCTTAAATCTAATTTTTTAGCTGCTTGATATATATTATCACTTGCAAAACTAGTTTTTTTTCTTAAATCCATAGCAGCATTTATATCACCTTCTATTTCTTTAACAACATTAGGTATTCCTAATTCTTTTGCGGCTTCTTTTAACGGTTCAAATTCTCCTGCTATATTAAAAGCATCACCTGATAAGGAATCTGCTTCATTACTTATTTTATATAATTGAGCTGACCATTTACTAGCTTTATTTCGTAATTTAGTCAGCTTTCCTCTAACTGCTCCAATAGTTGCCAACTCAACTTTTATCATTTTTTTTTTACTTAACAATTCTTTTAGTGCTGTCTTAACTTCTTCGTTTGTAAATTCTTTCTTTTGCATTTGTTCAAATTTATTAGTAAAGTAGCCTTCTATTGAAAGACCTTTTAATTCTCCTGCTTTTATCTTTTGCCACAGCTCGTCATTCTCTATCTTCATTTTAACGAACCAAGTACCATTAGGTAAGTCGTAGCCGTATAACTTTGACTTATCACTATCTCCTTCCTTTATCCAACTTTCAACTGTTAGAACTCCTGAAACTCTGTCTTGATGTTGGTACGTAGCTTTGTGATGATTGTTATGTTTTAAATATAATTCACTTGCTTTTCTAACTGTGTCTTTTGAAAAATACACATAATAGTCGCTGTCTGTATTAGGGTCGTGTCTGAATATTTGCTTGTTTGGAATTAATGCAGGACTAACTAACATTCTCTTTTCCTCATCTACTTTAGCGAAAGTTAAGTTGTTCTTTTCTTTTCCGAAAAAAACGAACTCAGATTCTATCGCAGGAGCGGAAACGAGCGATATAGCGTCAATTGCAAGTTCCTGATTATCGTCTGAAATTATTAATTCTACAATTTTAGTTTCTGTCATAGTATATAATAGATATTAAGTTACTTTATTTGATTTTAGATTGTAGCTCTACGTCTTATATTAGCAAGCTGAGCTTGACTTGACGACATCTCATCTGTTACAACGTAAGCACGAGTTGCTTCAGGTGCTACACCTCCTGATATATCAAAAGCTCCTGACATCATTTGAGGTGCAGGTGTACTTGGTGCTGCAACTGAACCTCCTCCTCCTCCACTACTTGGAACATCTGTCGCCATAATAGTTCTAACATTATTAAGCCCTGCTGCAATTACAGCTGCTCCTGTGGCAAATCCTGCTACACCACCTTGAGCAAAGGCTTTATTCGCTCCTACATAAGTATCTATAACGGCACTTGCTATGGCTAATGCTTTGTTATCCCCTGCTAATGCACTTAACGCTCCTGCAAGTCCTGAGAACGCTTCTAGCTGCTCGTTTACATTTGCTTGTACTAAATCAGTCTTTTGTTTCTCAAATTGCTTAGTAATAGCAGTAGTACCTTCTCCTGACTTTCTAGCCATTTCTAGTTTTAAGTCATAAGCATCTTGTAGTTCTTGTAATTCTCTTTCTAATCCTGATAGACCTTCAGCTCTTACTTCTTTCTGAGTTTCTAGTAATTCCTTTTCAAGACTTACTTGATTTGTCTTTTGCTCTGACAACTGACCTGTAATAGTTTCCTCAAGTTCTAACATAGCTACTTTAGACTCTTGTAAAGCTATGTAGTTTTCTTCACTTGCGTTTATATCATACTGTTGCTGTGCTGCGTCTATACCTATTTGAACTTGCTCTTTTTGCAGTTTTTGTTGTTCTCCTAATATTTCATTTAACTTATTATTGGCTTCAATTCTTTCTGCAAAAGTCTTAGTTTCGTCATCTCTTATTTGTCTTTGAACCTCAGCGTCTTTTAAGTATTGAGCGTTTAACTTAGCAAACTCTACTGCTGCTCTATCAGCTGCTTTTGCTGTTTTAGTAATTGCGTCAGCTTGTTTTAAGGTTTCAGTTGTGTAAGCTGTAATAGTTTCTACTACTGATTCTAAACTTTCATCAACACCTGTAAATACATCAACTGTTTCCCTTCCTGCTTGTTTTATAGTATCTAACGCACCACTAAAATCTCCTATAACTAATTGAACTAAAGACTTTCCAACTAAACCAACTACATCTAAAAGTTCAATAAACCTATTATAAAGCCCTTCAGTTATAGCTTTACCTAACTCCTCTATTTTCTCAACAGGATTTTCAAATAAGTCCTTAAAGTAACCTACTACAGTACCTATATTTTTTTCTATAAATCCAAACAAGTCGTTAAAGGCAATACTTAAAGCAGTCATACTTGTATTAAATATATCTACTACTTTTTGATTCTTTCCAAAAGTTTCCTTTAATACTTCAAAAGCTTTAGAAAGTAAAGCTACAAATCCTGTTGCCTTTAATAAGCTACCAAAACTAACAGAAAGTTTCTTTACATCTTTAGTTGCTTTCTTAACTCCATCCCCTAATTTTTCTGTGTCTTTTGCAACCTCGCCAATATTTGACTTAACTTCCATTTCTAATACTTCCTTTGCCATAGTTTTATTTTATAAAGTTACCCCTGTTTTAATTTGTGTGAATCTTATATTACTAGCCCATTCTATTGTTGTATCTGCCGCACCTCTTACATCTATAATAAAATTAGTACCATCTACTGATGCCGTTGGCCGCCAATTTGTATGATTTCCTG
>Ga0208545_1000409_pt1 | contig 20012 bp, 30 predicted proteins | sample DEB08_DNA_12_FD_185498 | JGI IMG/M metagenome (GOLD analysis project Ga0208545, IMG submission 185498) | Aqueous microbial communities from the Delaware River and Bay under freshwater to marine salinity gradient to study organic matter... | ecosystem: Environmental > Aquatic > Marine > Coastal ... | reverse complement strand
ATGGCATTTCTGGATAACGCAATAAGAAATGTTAATAATATGAAAGGGGCGTATAGAATATGTCACATTACATGACTGCATTGGCTATGAAGCAACAGGGGCTATCACCAGCCGCCAAGATTATTCTTTATTGGTTGGCTGACCATCATAACGGAGAAACAGGAGATTGCTTCCCAAGCCATAAACGATTGGCTGAACTATCAGAAATGACAGATAGAAGTGTAAGAAACCACCTTGGAGATTTGGCTGACAAGGGATTGATACAGATCATACAGCGGAATAGGGATAACGGATCTCAAACTAGCAATGGATATCTCCTGATACTTACTGATACTTATGGAGACACAAGCCCTAGGAAAAATATTCCTACCCCCAAGGAAAATATTTCCACCCATCCCCAGAAAAATCTTCCTACCCTTAACCTTGTAAGCAATAAGCTTGGAAAAGAACCTTTATATAGTGTGCAAATTGCTTTCGATAAATTTTGGAAAATTTACCCTAGAAAGATAGGCAAGGCAAAAGCCAAGGACGCATTCAATAAGGCAGTTCGCAAGACAACCCTATTAAAAATCATGGATGCTGTTTCTGAATATGCTCAGAGCGTACATGGAAAAGATGCGAAGTTTATACCTCATGCCGCTACATGGCTTAACCAAGAGCGATGGGATGATGAGATAGAAGCACCTCAGGGTGTTGATATTAGATTTCGCGGAATGGTTAATGATCTTGCGAGGCTAAGATAATGTTACCAGCGCTTCAAAGCAAAATTATGGACGATGGGCAGCTTACAAAGCACAGGGGCTATATAGCTATCAAAGCACAGGCTCTTATGGGGCGATACTTTCAGCTTCCACAGGACGAGCTAGTCAAGAGAGATATTCTTTTAGGATGGATGGATTGTTTGCAGGATTATACCCGCGATGAGATAGATACGGCTTGCAGGCAATATTTGATAGAATACCCAAGGACTAGGCCGCACGAAGGATTGATAGTTCAGATGCTTCTTAAAAATAGAAAAAGGATTGTCGATGCCACGCCTAGAGTTCAAATAGAAGCGCCGCCAAGAAAGAACCCAGATGCAGAGGCAAGAAAAAGATTATCAGAGGAGTTGCTAGGCGGCATCAAAAGGATGTAGTATAAAAATGCTTAGGCACTTTACCTCAATACTTCCCGTTCTCTGGCTAGGATACGCACTGCGATGAGGACGGGTTTTTTATTTTAACTAAGAGTATTGATAAATCTATTCACGCTCTTTATAAAATAAGAAACAAAGGGAGTTATTATGCAAAATTGGGCCGCAAATAAAATTGAGATCAAATCAGTAGATGATCTTGTACCATATGATCGAAACCCAAAGATCCATCCCGATACACAAATTGATCAACTTGCTAATAGTATTAGAGAATGGGGTTGGACCATGCCAATCCTCATTGATGAAAATGATCAAATTATAGCGGGTCATGGTAGATTGTTTGCAGCTAAAAAGCTTGGGATCTCAGAAGTCCCATGCACTAGAGCGGAAGGCTGGACTGAGCAACAGAAGAAAGCTTATGTCATTGCGGACAACAAATTAGCTGAGAATGGGGAGTGGGATACTAATGAGTATTTTAACCAGCTAAAGGAAATGAGTAATGATGGATACGATTTGACCTTGATGGGCGTTGATATTGATATGTCAGCATTCAATTTCAATCCAGTATATGAGCCTAGTTTTGATGCCTCAGAGATTGACGAAGGTAAGATGATAAAGGCTGATCAGTCTATGCAAAACGATCAAAGTAGTAGATTGCAGCCACAACAAACAACAGATGTTATATGCCCCCATTGCGGTGAAGAATTTACATTTGGTGGCAGATAATGCCTCTTAGAAAATTCCAAGTTTCTGACATTCTTAGCTTACCATCTGACTACGCAGATGAGTGCGATATGACCTATACAGATCCACCTTGGGAAAATAGGATGGTAAAGTGGTTTGAAACGGATATGCGTAAGAAGGGATATACGCCGCCTAAGAATGATATTGATGATATCATATCCCGTCTATTCGAGCTTGCACCATCTGGAAAGCCTACCTTTATAGAGTATGGGAAGAAGGGGTTTGAGAGAGTTATTAATATAGGTAGAGATCATGGATTTGACTTTGTTCGTAAGATCTTTGGCTATCAAACAACTAAACAGCCATTCTGCGTATTGCAGTTTAATTCAGATTTGCCACAACCCAAAAAAGCCATAAATGGCTTCGATGTTCTGGAACTGGCGATCAAGCACCATAATCCCTCATGTATATTTGAACCATTCGCTGGCCTTGGGATAACCTCTAAAATTATGGATGGATGGGGAGTTGATATTGTTGCGGCTGAATTAAACCCTGGTCGCGCTCAAAAGTTGCAGGAGAAATTTAATGAGTAATGAGATAGAGCGGTTAAACGAAAATTTGAGATCAGCTAAATATAAATTTGCAAAAACCATGCCTTGGATGCCGCATTTTTACACTGTTGGAGACACATGGGAAAGCAAAGAGGAGTTTACATGGACTGCTCATATGATCAAAAAGCATGGCATAGAACAGCAGTTTTTCAAAAAGCCTCGCAACTATTATTATCTTGATGGGTGGAGATATTGGATCATGTCAGACGATCCTAATAACAGCAAAATATTTAACAGAGAGCGTGAAGATATAAGGAAACCAAAGGAGCCTCTTAAATAATGAAGGCTCACATAATTACAGTTCCAGATAGATCAGCGCCCCTTAGACGCCTAGTCCACTCGTTTTCTCTCTGTAAATCTATAGATCAAATAACAATACATATTGATCATGAGTATAAGGGGCCGTGGTTCAATACCTTGCAAGCATTAACGGTTATAGCATCGGGAACTGAGATTTGTTTGATTGCTCAAGATGACATCAAGCCATTGCCTACAGCGATAGATGCTCACATAAATGTTTTGAAAGGTCACTTGGCAGACCCAATAGGATTAATAAGCTTATTTACCCCTCCAAGAAAAGAGTTCCAAGAAATATCTGAAAAGGGTTTTGATGGGTTTAATGATAACAATTTTTTATGGGCGCAGTTTTATATGATTTCGCCTGATTTCGCTCAAGATGTAATAGAATGCAACGAGCTTATTGATAGAGCAAAAGCAAAATATCACGATGAGGTAAGGTTTAGATTTGCCGCTCAGAAATATAAAAAGAGAATTGTAACTCTCTGTCATAGTTTCGCACGTCATGATCTCAGCGTAAAATCTACTCTTGGCACACCATCTTCGATAGGTTCAGTAGTAAGAGATACAAAAAGCATTGCCTCTGTAGATCAATCATTTGAAGCTCTTAATCTTAAAATCAGAAACAGCGCAAACGATTTGCATTTAGAGATATGAAATTCCGCACCTGTAAATTCAATGAAATTAAGCATCTGCAAAATGAGGATGACAGAGGTATTGTAGAGTTTCATGACGGAAAGAATATGATTTGGTTTTGCGCTGATATGGGTGGTAATATTGCAGGATGTGTTGCGTTAAGGATTTTAGGAAAAAACAAAGGTAGATTAAATCATTTGTATGTTAAAACTGCCTTTCGTAAGGGTGGCGTTGCATCATTCTTAACTCATACATTAATACGCTATGCTATGACCTTGGGTATCAAATCAATCGAAACCACGTCTAAATCTTCTCTTTTCACTAAGAAGTTTGGGTTCCAACCTACTGGGATTGAATATAAGTGCAGCGGTAGAAAGTTAATATTAGAGCTATGAAAATTTACGTTAAACAAAATGTATGGGATGCAGCCTTAGAGCGTATAGAGTATATATTTGATGAGTTTGAGGATGTTGTTGTTTCATTCTCAGGTGGGAAGGATAGCACAGTAACATTCCAGCTTGCCATGATGGTCGCTGAGAAGCGAAACAGGCTTCCGCTTAAGGTCATGTTCTTAGATCAAGAAGCTGAGTGGCAGAACGTAATAGATTACGTCAGAGATGTTATGACAGATCCCCGTGTAGATCCTATGTGGTTTCAGATGCCAATTCGCATGACTAACTCGACGTCGAATGATCAGCATTTTCTGCATTGCTGGACAGAAGGTGATGACGAAGATTGGATGAGACCAAAGGAAGATTTCGCCATAACAGAGAATATATACGGCACAGATAGGTTCTTTGATCTTTTCCCAGCAATTATGAAGCATCATTGGCCCAGTAAAAAATTAGCAGTTCTAGCAGGAGTAAGGGCAGAGGAAAGCCCTGCTCGTCTTGCGGGCTTAACAACGGCAGCAACATATAAATGGATAACTTGGGGAAAGGCTGTAGATAAGAAAGTCGGGCAGTACAATTTCTATCCGCTTTATGATTGGTCATATACGGACATTTGGAAATCCATACATGAGCATGGATGGCAATACGCCAAAGCATATGACTACTTTTATCAATATGGGATAAGCCCGACTAAAATGAGGGTTTCAAACCTTCATCATGAAACAGCAGTTCACCAGCTTTTTTATCTTCAAGAGATAGAGCGCGAGACATGGAATAAATTAACCAAGCGATTAGAGGGTATTAATCAAGCCCGTCACATGACCAAAGAGGATATGTTCCAAGCCAAAAAGCTTCCATATATGTTCAAAGATTGGAAGGAATATAGAGATCATTTGCTGGTCAATCTTGTAACGGATCAATCCTATCAGGACGCAATGAGAAAGCGGTTTGATGCTATGGATGAGAAGTATGGCCTTATGAAAGACGTTTCAAAGCTTCATAAAGTTCATATCGCAACAGTCCTTGCACAAGATATTGATTTTACTAAGTGCAGCAACTTTGAACAAAGCCCTTATGCCATTACTTATAGAAGGTGGCGTAGAGGCGAACCCAAAGATATTAAATTCGTCCAGAAATCAGAAGCGAAAGATTGGATACCAGTAACAGTATGAAAATTTTGCATGAGTTAGAAAAAGCCTTTCATGGCACAGATGATCAAACAAAAATTGACATGATGGAAAAGATCAAAGATTTTTTGCATGAAATTACGCCGATACAGCAGCCAGTCGACAGAGTTAAATGGGTTCCAATAGAGAAGGTGCAAGCTAACGATTACAATCCCAATAGCGTTGCGGGCAAGGAAATGAAGCTTCTTTACACCTCAATTAAACATGATGGATATACTCAGCCAGTCGTAACTATTTATGATCAGGAAAATGATAAATACGTTATTGTAGATGGGTTTCATAGGTTCTTTACATGCAAAAGCAATCAAGACATCAAAGATCGAAACCATGGTCGGTTGCCTATAGTCGTTATTGAGAAAGATATAAATGAACGGATGGCGGCAACAGTTCGTCATAACAGAGCCAGAGGATCACATAGCGTAGATGGAATGGCTAATATGGTTTTCTCAATGCTTGGAGAGGGCTGGAAAGACGAGGATATATGCAACCATCTTGGGATGGAACCAGAGGAATTACTAAGGCTCAAGCATATTACTGGATTTTCAAAGCTGTTTGCGGATGCTGAATACAAGAAAGCATGGGTTACAAAACAACAGATTTTGATTAAGAAAAATTATGAACTGGAAAATAGTGAAAATAAGTGATAATGATTAGATTATGAGTAACAAGTTAGAAGAAGCGCTAAAGCGCACCATCAAAGATGAGTTTGTTCATGGGTTCATGGATGAAAATGGAGTGCGTCAATATCCTACGATTATGGCTCTAGCAAAGCGCCATGACATTCCAAACGTAACCCTTCATAGGCATTCCAAAAAGGAAGATTGGCAGTCTGAAAAGAATAAGGTCCAGACAGAGTATGAGGAAGCCATTGCTAGAGAGCGTCTTGAAAAGATGGTCAAGAACGGCGCTGTTTTAGATGACAGATCTATAAATCTCGCATTTGGAATGATGGGGGATGTAGCGCGTAGATTAACTGAAGATCAGGAAAACAGAGATAAGCTCAGTCGCATATTAGATTTGCCTGATGGACCTGATAGAGATGAACAGCTTAAAAAGTTTCATATAAAAAATAAGATTATGACAGCGCATGATCTAAGTTCTATCGCTGGAGTGGTTGCACAGGCTCAGAAGATAGGCAAATTAGCTATGGGTCAAGCACAAGAAATCAGCAAGGTATCAGCCAATGTCTCAGCACCAGATAGTTTACGAGAAATTATCGCAGAACTGGACGAACTTGCCGCAATCAAGTCATCATCAGCAAAGCACATTATACAGTAATTGGTTAAAGATGGCTCGACCAGAGCAAATCACTCCATCTGGTCAATGGAATGTTTGGTTAATTTTAGCAGGTCGTGGATGGGGCAAAACTATGACAGGCGCTTTCGATACTATGCTTTATGCATTGAATAACCCCAATAGCAGATGTGCAGTTGTTGTTCCTACGTTTGGAGATCTGAGAAGGGTTGCTTTTGGCGGCGTGTCAGGAATTATGAACTGGCTCCCAAGCGAATGTTTATTGAAAGGTAGGGGGCAGGGGTATTCTTCATCAGCACAGGAAATCAGATTATATAATGGCTCTTTAATACAAGGTTTCGCCGCTACAGAGCCAGAGAGATTGCGCGGTCCTCAGTTTCATAGAGCGTGGTGTGATGAGATAGCGGCTTGGTTTTATCCAGAGGCTTTTGACCAATTAATGTTTGGATTGCGTTTAGGGCAAAATCCTCAATGCGTTATTACAACTACACCAAAGCCTAATGATCTTACTCGCAGCCTATTAAAACGTACAAACACTGCTGTAACTAGAGGAAGCACATTCGATAACGCTGCAAATCTTGCACCCGCCGCATTGCAGCAACTTAAAGAAAAATATGATGGAACAAGGCTTGGTAGACAAGAGCTTTACGCAGAAGTTCTTGATGATCTTGAGGGCGCTCTCTGGAATTACAAGATGTTTGAGACTCATAGGGCAAACCCAAGCGAAGAACCTCAATATACCAGAACAGTTATATCTATTGATCCAGCCGTAACTAGCCATGATGAAAGTGATGAGACTGGAATAATAGTAGCAAGCTTGGGAGAGGATGGAAGGTTTTATGTTAGGCAAGATGCGTCTATGCGGGGGTCTCCTGACGAATGGGCAAGGAAAGCTGTTAGCCTTTATCATACTTTTGAAGCTGACAGGATTATCGCAGAAGTAAACAACGGTGGCGATCTAGTCGAAAAAGTGGTAAGAACTGTAGAGAGAAATGTTCCGTATACTGCGGTAAGGGCATCCAGAGGAAAGCTTGTAAGGGCAGAACCCATTGCAGCTTTATACGAACAAGGCAAAGTAAGGCACGTTGGTGCTTTTAATGAATTAGAGGAACAGATGGCGTCTTATACCCCAATGTCTAAGAAATCGCCTGATAGACTTGATGCTTTAGTTTGGGCATTAACAGAATTGAACTCAAGAACAGGCAAGGCCGTTTGGAGAATTAGCTGATGGGTATTTTAGACAATATAGCGGGATTATTCAGAGACGCGCCGCTTGAGCGTAAGGAAGCGCCACAGGTGTATATGAACGCCTCTATGCCATACCACGCGCGTAAAGATAACTTTAGAGCTTATGCTAACGAAGGATATAGGCAGAACGCTATTGTTTATCGCTGTGTAAATGAAATTGCTAATGGGGCAGCAAGTATTCCGTTTTGTGTTTATCAAGGAGATATTAAGCTTGATAGGCACCCGCTTATTTCTTTATTAAAAAGACCAAACCCATTGCAAGCTGGCGTCGAGTATTTCCAAAGCCTTTACTCATACCTTCTACTATCTGGAAATTCATACGCGCTTCAATCAGATATAAACGGCGTTCCAAGAGAGTTACACGTTCTTAGGCCAGATAGAATTGAGATTGAACCAAGCAGTACTGCAATTCCAAAGTCTTATAAATATAAAGTTGGGCAAGAGGTAATAAGAACCTATCCAGCCGATCCATCAACAGGCGCATCTGAGATTAAGCATTTCAAGATGTGGAATCCTCTGGACGATTATCTTGGGCTTTCTCCACTTATGGCGGCTTCGATTGATGTTGATCAGCACAATATGATTGCAAAGCACAATATTGCATTATTGGCTAATGGAGCGCGACCCTCTGGTGCAATTGTATTCAAACCCGCTGATGATGCTGGAATGCGTACTATGCTATCAGATGGTCAGCGCCAGCAGTTGCAATCAGATTTGCAGTCAAGATTTCAAGGGGTCAATAACGCTGGAAAGCCAGTATTGCTTGAGGGTGATTTTGACTGGAAAGAAATGGGAATGTCTCCTCGTGATATGGACTTCCTATCCCAAATGAACATGAGTGCTAAAGATATTGCATTGTGTTTTGGCATTCCGTCTCAGCTTATTGGTGTTCCTGATGCTCAGACATATGCGAATGTTCAAGAGGCTAGACTAGCATTGTATGAGGAAACTATCATTCCATTGGCTAAGCGTATTGAAAGCGATTTAAACGAATGGCTTGCACCAGCATTTGGTGACGATATTTCGATTAGTTATGATATTGACAGCATCCCAGCGATGACAGAGCGGAGGCGTAGAGTTTATGAGAATGTTACTGCGGCAGTTAGAGATGGAATTATCTCTCGTAATGAAGCGCGTGAAAGATTGGGCCTTGAGCCGATCACAGGAGGAGACGAAGTCTTCATCGCAGCAAACCTATTCCCATTGGGTGGTCCAGAAGTGGCGACAGACGAAGGGCAAGACCCAGAGGACGCGGGGAAAGAAGCCTACGGTAGTTTTGAAGGCAAGTCAGAGGTTGGACAAGACACTTACACAACCAGAGAAGAAGCGTCAGCCCGTGCGGAAGAAATAGGATGCGTTGGTACTCATCAGCATACGGTTGATGGTAAGGTCGTATTTATGCCTTGCGACACTCATGTTGAATATGAAGATCTAGTAAATGATAAAAGGAATTATCTTGATCGTTATGTAAGCCCAGATGATATGAGACATCGTGAAAAGGATTATGAAGATGATGAACATGATGAAAAAGCTGAAAGTGATGTAAATACAATTCCTACAGATGCAATGGCGAAGAACGGTCAACGAGCATTGGATCTTCGTAAGGAATACGGGCGTGGGATGACAAGAGTTGGTGTAGCTAGAGCAAACCAGCTTATTAACAAAGAAAGATTGTCTCCTAGCACAGTTCGACGCATGAAAAGCTTTTTTGCGAGGCATGAAGTAGACAAACGGGCAGAGGGCTTTCGCAGAGGTGAAGATGGATGGCCGACTGCTGGACTTATCGCTTGGCTGGGTTGGGGCGGTGATGAAGGTCAAGCTTGGGCCAATCGCAAAACAGCGGAGTTAGATAAAGAGCGTGATAAGACTGAAGCTTTGGAACCATTTATGGAAGATTTGTCGCTGGAGGAAAAAGCGCCGACTGAAATATCTGAGGCAGTCAAAAAAGGTTTAGCTGAAAAGGTCAAAGATCATAACGATAAACATGGTGACAAAAAGGGTAAGCGCGTTACTCAGCGTATGCTTGAGGCTGTATTTCGTAGAGGGATAGGGGCGTACAATACAAATCCCCAGAGTGTCAGACCATCTGTAAGGAGTGCCGATCAATGGGCATACGCAAGGGTTAATGTATTTTTAAGTGCAGTTAGAACAGGTCGTTATAAGAGCGGGAAGTTTGATACTGATCTTTTGCCAGAGGGTCATCCGCTCAAGTCAAAAGAGAAAAGCTAAAGATATTTTTGCTTCTTCATGTATGCGATCTCGGTTTTAAGATCAATTATTTGTTCATCTAGGCGCTCGCGTTCAATTTGAGCGGCGCGAGCCTCTCTATTCATGTAGCTTTGATAAGCCCAAATTGCAGCATTTAAGACAGCAAGAAAATCGTCATCCAAGCCGCTTTTTATGTTTTTTTGCTGTTCTCTGGTTAATAGATGCCATTGGGTTGCCATGCCATGAGCTAAGTTTCTATGTTCTTGGCTTGGCCTATTTGTCCGTTCGTATTTTGAAATTTCCTCAAGCGGGTCAGGATAGCAGAAATTGTTTGAAGCACCTATGGTTTGTCCATCAGATTGTAGGCTTTTGACGATATAGGACATTTCCTCTTGAGATGGTAATTGGTCAAAGATTGGAAGCTCGTCATAATCATCCATATCAAGATATGCATCCCATGTGTCTTTTTTCTTTCCCCACTTATACTTAATCATTTCAACCTCAGTTTATGTTATGAGATCCTTGATGCTTTAACATTTCGTCAAGGATATATGCGGTTACAACATTGTAAGCTTCATCAAGGTCTTTGAACTCGCCTTCCATGTTCAATGCCTTGTAAGCAGTTATCCCAGCAAAGAGTGGCCCCTTTACTTCCATCTTGGGCATCCTTCGTTTCATTACAGCCTCGTAGCTTTCATCTACTACTTTCCCAAGTTTGGTCAGTTCATTTATTGCGGTTTGAATTTTCATTTTTCCAGTCCATCAGTTCTTGTTCATTCCATCTATAACCATGTCCAAAATAAATACTCTGTGGAAAGTCTGTATTTTTGGACATGGTCAAGAATTTATCTATTGTCATCCCTAAAAATTTAGACGCCTTAGTTGCTTTGAGGTATCGAAAATAAATAGGGGTACGAGCCATTAGTAATTCCTCATGTCTGCGAGGGTTGTTTTTTCCCAATGGTCAATGAAATTGAATGCGTCACGCAAGCTGTTTGCTGCATCTGTTGGATGGAAGTTTCCTTCTGGCGTCATAGTCCAGATCTTACCTTCTTTGAATATTTTCCAGCCTTTGTAGAAATACTCGCCAGCGGTTATTTTAAGCGGTCCAATCATTAAGTCTCTCCATTTTTTCTGTCTATAAAGTTAATATAATCAACAATCAGTATAGCGTCAATAATAAAATGTTAATTATTTCAATATTTTTGCGTTATTGCAAGCATTTCTGTTCTGAGCGCTAGACCCTTGTTTGTAAGCTTATAACGTCTGTAACGCCTGTCATTAGGATCTATGTCAATTTCAATAAGGTTTAATGAACTATTAGCTCTTGAATAACTAGATAATGTGGAAAGATGTCTATTTACTACATTGGGCGCAAGTCGAGTTAATTTAGCAATTTGTGTTTGGCTTGCCCATGCATTGTTAGCGCACAGATCAGATATTAATAAAAATATTGTATACTCACTCATAGATACAACTCTGTTGGAGTTATATTTTTTATAAACTTCTATAAGTTTAATGCCTCTTGTAAATGGATTTGGATTTCTCATAACGACCTCAGAAATTATAGTCATAAAATTTTCGAGGTTTATCAGACAGGCGGTATCTCGCACCTGAGGTATCATACCAATGTCCATCTTTATGCTGTCTGATGGATACTACATGGCCTTCTTGGTCAGGCTTAATATCCCACTTTTGTTCTGATTGATTTGCGAAGTGCGCTGAGAAACCGCCAGCGTATACCTCTTTCTCCCACTCAAGCTCTAGAGTTTCCATTGCCCTAATTATCAGTTTGCGCTCAGTGCGTTGCTCTATAACTTCATATGGATGAATGTCAGAATACCCGATTTGATTTGCGTACTTCATATCAGTACCCCAATCTTTCTGAGTTTTCTTCTTGCACGATCATGTCAAATGCAAGGTCAGAGCCTACGGTTATTTCCCTCAGTATGCGGGCTATCTTGTGTTCCCCCGCCTTACCCCCATAAGCTATGTTAAAGGCTCTCAGTGCGGCATATGCAGCTTCGTTGAGATCTTCTATTGCTTGTCTTTGATTGCTCATTACATCCATCCCATTGATACTGCTGTTATCCAGCCAATGATTGCTGTGCCGATAGCGGCGGCGATAATTATGTCTTGCATCCAGTTACTCATTTCAATCTCCGTCTGAGTTCATCCTGATAGGTAAAGCATTGGTCAGCGTAATAGTTTTCCTTTTCAGGGTTCCAGCCGCGCATTGCGTCTCTGGCTCGAGCGCAATCTTCGATGACGAATTTCAGTGAGCCAATGCTGAGCGTTTTGGCGTGTGTTTCCCATTTTGAAAAGTCAGTCATCGTTGTCATGGCGTTGCTCCCTTGCTGCCTATAAAGTTAATATAATTAACACCTAGCAGTAAGTCAACACTAAATGTTAATTATTTTAAAATTATTTTTGGGTAATAACTTCGCCTAGTTCTTACCCTTTATCCCAGACTTCTGGTTTGATCTTGACGGCTTCGATTGCTATGCACTCGTTCAATGCTTGGAATGTTTTTTCCATATCATACTCAAAATCGTCAAAGCAGAAGAATGTGCAGCTTGCTTCTGAGACGGAGAAGATCCAAGGTCTTTTGAGATATACCCCGCAATCCTCGTCAGTAATAATTACCTCGTCTATAATTTTGCGGTGCTTGCGATCAATCCAACCAATATTTTTCATGAGTTCATCTCCTTAGCTGTCTTGCCATAGTCCTCTGCGGCAAAGTCAAATTCTTCCTCAATTACTTTGTTAATTTCATCGCTGGTAAATCCAAGATCATCTAGGTCAATGCAGATGTCGCTTTCTACGAAATCCCAGTTCATGCCATTTTTGGTAAAGTTATCTGGGTCTTTGATTGCGCGTCTGAATGCGTTGTCGAATTGTATGATGATGCTAAAAGGTTTCATTTTTTTCTCCATTGCTTATATAGTTAATATAATTAACATTGAGCAAGCTGTCAACACTAAAAGTGAAATAATTTAATAAAAATGTTATTGACATTAACTTTTGATGTGTATATATATGTAACAGGCAATAAGGAGAAAACGAAATGGCAAGGGAGAAAGACGTAACAAAAGCGATTGACCAAGTTTTGAAATGCATGGATCGCAAAGGTTACTGGGAAATTTCAAGCGAAAGCCGCGAAGCATACGATACGCTCTATTCCTTACGAGAAGAATTAGAGGGTGATTTGAATGACGGAAGCGCGCTAATTTTTTATTATCCATAATGGGGGATGGCATGACTAAATCTGAATTGATAGCGAAGGCACTGCATTATAAAGCCTTGATCGAAAATCCAAAGCTTTACAAAGACAAGGCTTTTAACAAGGAAATGTTCATAGCAATCGTAGATAAGCTGGAGGCTGTAAAATGAATTACAATTTAGAACAGGTAGATGGATTGGTTCCAGCTTGGGCTATTTTTTACGGAGATGAGGTTGTAGGGCTTTTGACTGATTTCCCATTAGACGGGCCAACTGCAACGGTTAAATGCAGAGGAAAGAAAAAGACCGTCGAACATAAAGACATCAAGTCTGCGATGATTTTAGCCTGTCAAGCTCACGAAGATCTCATGGAAAGCTTCATTAAAGATAATATTTCTGATTTAAAACACTACATAAAATATGGTGTTTTCCATCAGGGGTAATTTAACGAGTTTGAAACCAAGCCTAAAATAAGTTACAACTGGGTATGGCGTTCCCAGTTTATATAAAATCAAGCAAAAAACGCATCTCAATCTCTAAGGAAATTAGAGAGGTAAATAGGCTCAGACTGCGCTTTGATCTTGGTATGGCGCGAAAGCTGAACAGCTTATTTGCAAAAACAGCAAGAACAGCGGCAGAAGCATATAGAAATAATGGCAACCCTATCTTAGCCATTGAAGATCTTGACTTGGAAATGCGAGCAGTATTCAAAGCTCAGTACACAGTGGTAATAGATACATTCGCTCAAAGAGTTTATGACGGAAGAAAGCAGTCAATATTCATTGACCTCATAGATATGTACTATCTTCTTTATGGAGCGTTAAGAGTTCGCAATGTATCAAATTATACAAGGCGCCTTATACTCAAAGCAATTCAGATTGGTGAAGCGGATGGTCTTGGGGCAGATGAGACAGCCAAGCTTATCATAGAGAGAACAGCGGGTGCTGTAGGTAGATCAAGAGCCGCAACGATTGCGAGGACAGAAACTAATGGTGCAGCCTCATATGCTACAGATACTGCAAGTCGATCTCTCAACCTTCCTAATCAAAAGAAAAGATGGGTATCTGTAGGAGATAGTAGAACGCGACCCTCTCACTCAGCCGCTAATGGTCAAGAGGTATTGATTGACGAGCCATTTATTCTTAGAGACAGTGGCGCAGAGATACGAATGAAGTTTCCGCATGATGGAAGCGGCGGGGCGAAAAACAATGTTAATTGCAGATGTTTGGCGATCTACTTTACTGAGGAAGATGATCTTTTTGATGACATGGTTTAAATCGACGCAAACTTATGATAGATTGAGTTCAATTTAGTGCAAGGACGCTTGCATATAACGAGGGCAGCAAAATGACCGATAAAGAACAGCAAGTCGATATTGACGAAGTTTCTTCTGAAATTGAGACAAAAGAGGAAGATGGACAGCTTGACGTTAAGTTTGACATCAAAGCGATGGAAGATGACGAGAAGGGCGAGTTCAGCGGTTACGGCTCAATCTTTGGAAATAAAGATCTTGGTAATGACATTGTAGTAGAGGGGGCATTTGCTCAATCTATTGGTCGCAAGGGTGCAAGAGCAGTTAAGATGCTTTACCAGCATCGTCCTGATGAGCCGATTGGTGTTTTTGATGAAATAACAGAAGATGAGCGCGGGCTTAAAGTTAAGGGTCGCTTGGCGATGGGAACTCAGCGAGGCCGCGAAGTTTATGAATTGATGAAAATGGGCGCGATTGATGGCTTGTCTATTGGCTACCGCGTTGATGCAAAAGGTTATGACTATGATGATAAGCGTAAGCGCCGTTATCTCAAGTCAGTAGACCTTATGGAGATTTCTGCCGTAACCTTTCCTATGAACCCCAAAGCTAGGGTTTCAGCGGTAAAGACCGACAGAACAGTCCGTGAATGGGAAGAAGTCCTGCGGGATGCAGCGGATCTTTCCAGAAGCGAGGCGAAAGTTGCGGCTTCTGCCGTAGCGAAGGCACTTGAACAGCGGGATGCTGGCACTCAGGAAATGCCTCTTGAAGTAGTAAGCGAAATTGAAAAGCTTACTAAAATCCTAAAATCCTAAATTCAGAAAGGGCGTTATCATGGATGATAACCTTAAAACTTATCTGGAAGGGCTGAACGGTGCTTTTGAAGAATTTAAAGCGACAAACGATCAGCGTCTTGCAGAAATCGAAAAGAAAGGCGAAGCCGACCCGTTGGTTGAAGCTAAATTGTCAAAGATCGAAGCCGATCTTGACCGCTTTGAAACTGTAAACCAAAAGCTTGTACAGCAAGAAAAAGCTGCGGAAGGTTTCTCAGAAAAATTGGATAGCATTGAAACAATGCTCAAGCGTCCAAACTCAGGTGTAGAAGTAAAAGAAGTTGATTTTGCTATCAAAGCTTGGGACAAGTTCATGCGTAAAGGCAACGAAGGCTTAGATGCTGACGAAGTTAAAGCGTTGACTGTTGGAACAGCCGCAACGGCTGGTAACTTGGCACCAGAGGAATATGTTGCAGAAATCATTAAGATCGTAACTGAAATCTCTCCTGTGCGTTCTGTTGCTCGTATCCGTCAAACAAACTCGAAAGAGATTGAAATTCCACAAAAGACCGCGAACTTTGCAGCGGCTTGGACTGCGGAAACTGGTACACGCTCAGAAACAACTGGTTACACCACTGCTTTGAAAACCATTGGAACTCATGAAGCCTATGCTCTGGTAGATATTTCTAGCCAGTTGCTAGAGGACGCGGCGTTCAATATGGAAGCTGAAATGAACACAGAATTTGCTGAGCAATTCGCAAAAGCGGAAGGCGAGGCGTTCATTTCTGGTAATGGCACAAATAAGCCAACAGGTATCACAAATGGTAACGTAGTTGCTCACACCGCTACAGGTGCAGCATCAGCGGCTATTACTACCGATAACCTGATGGACTTGGTGCATGGCTTGAAATCAGAGTATGCGGCTAACGCTACAATGATGTTCAACCGTGCTACTTTGGGCATTATCCGTAAGTTGAAAGACACAGCGGGCCAGTACATTTTCCAAACTGGTTTCTCTGGTCAGTCTGGCGCTCCAAACACAATCATCGGTATCCCATATGTGGAAGCTCCTGATGTAGCAAATGCGGCCTCTGGTGCCAAATCTGTTCTCATCGGTGATTTCCGTCGAGGATATATGATCGTTGATCGTGTTGCGCTTTCAGTTCTGCGTGACCCATTTAGCCAAGCTTCTGGTGGTCTAGTTCGCTATATCGCTCGTAAGCGTGTTGGCGGTGAGGTTGTTCTTGCAGAAGCTATGCGTGTTCTGAAACACGCAACTTCATAAGAATAACGGGAGAGGGAGGTTTGGGTCCACTTTCCTCCCTCTCCCTCAAAAAAGGTGGGTAAATGAAACAAATAAAAATGATTTATAGCGTAGCTGGAGAAAGCAACGCATCTGGAACAGAAGCCCGTAAATATTTAGCTGGTGAGATTTTGCCCACAGATAAGCCTTGGCAAAAAGCTTTAGCAAAGTCTATGATCGAGCGTGGCGCGGCTATTGAAGTGCAGGGCAACGCGGGGCCAGAAGAAACGAAAGCCAAGCGCAAGAAAGCCCCTGTTAAAAAATAAGGGGGCATTATGCCAAGATCGGTAAATAGCACAATTCTCACAGCATTGTTAGCTGATGAGGTAAAGCTTTTTTATGCAGTAGATTTAAATTTTTACAATGGGGCTACTAGCGCAGCCGCACCAGTATATTTCTGGACTGGAGTAGGTGATCTTTCTGCAAACTCAAATACATATGTAGGCGCTGGGGATCTTCTGCAAATTAGCGGAATTGAGGAAGCATCAGAACTAAAAGCATCTGGGATTACTCTTACACTTACTGGTGTGCCATCTTCTCTTGTTACAGCGGCATTGTCGCACGAATATCATGGAAGATTGAGCAAGGTTTATTTTGGGGTTCAGGGAAATAGCAATCTTACAGAAATATTCTCTGGTTATATGGATCAGTTAAATATCAAGGATGGTGGGGAAAGCTCGACTATTGAGGTTAAGGTAGAAAGCAAATTAGTAGATTTGGAGAGAATTCGACCTTTTCGATACACTGAGGAAATCCAACAAAGTTTATATTCTGGAGATACGTTTTTTTCATTCGTACAAGATCTTCAAGATAAAAAACTTAATTGGGGCGAAGGTATAACTAAAAAAGAGCAAGAGGCCGCGCAACGATGAAATATCAGCAAGAATTTCTTGCTTCTGTATATCTGGAGATACAAGATCTTCTAAAATCACACTGGCAAGAAATCGCGTTAAATAAAGACTTTATTCATCTGAACCCTGATTGGGATCAATATGAGGAAGCTGAAAAATCTGGTCAACTTCAAATATTTACAGCCAGAGAGGGTAAAAGGCTTGTTGGATATTTCGTAACTACTACAGCAAAATCCCTTCATTATAAGGATCATATCTTTGCTACAAATGATGTAATATATCTGCACCCAGATTATAGAAAAGGGCTTGCGGGATGGCATTTGCTCAAGACTGCGGAGAAATATTTAAAGCAAGATGGCGTTTCATTGCTGTTTGTTAATACAAAAATTCATAAACCCTTTGATGTATTGCTGACAAGATTAGGGTATAACCACATTGAGAACGTATTTTCAAAGAGGCTTTTCTGATGGCTATTACAACAGGAACCCTTATCTTAGGCGCTGGATATGCAACAATAACCTATGCGGTTGTTGGAGGTATTGCGCTCTATGGGCTTTCAAGTGTTTTTGGAAATGCTCTTGGGATGGGCCGACCAAAGATGCCACAGATGGGTGGGGGCAGCGGTCTAAACAATAATATTGATCCTGTTGCAAATTTTGAAATCATATATGGCGAAACCCGAAAGGGCGGCACCAAAACATATATGGAGCTTACTAACGATGATAAATATCTTCATACGATCATTACTCTTGCTGGACATGAGGTAAATAGTATTGGGGATATATACCTTGATGATGAGGTTGTTTCGTTTTCTGGGTCAGATGGAACTGTTACAACCTCAAAGTGGAACAGTAAGGTTTATATTAAAAAATTTACGGGGGCGTCAAATCAAAGCGTATATTCTACTTTAAATTCTTTGACCTACAAACCTACTCAAATAAACAGCAGTTTTAAAGGTCAAGGGATTGCCTGTCTTTATGTAAGATTGGAATATGATAGAGACACCTTCCCAAATGGGATGCCTCTAGTAACTGCAAAAATACAGGGCAAAAAAGTCTATGACCCCAGAAAAGACAGCACCAGTAGCGCTTACGATAATTCGCTAGGGGTTGGCACCCACAGAACCAATGACCCCACTACATGGCAATATTCTGACGAGCCAGCGCTTGCCATAAGGGATTATCTTACAAGCAATCTTGGCTTGGATACGGATCAGTCAGATATTGACGATAATATGATCGCAACAGCTATTGCGGATTGTGCGTCAACTGGTGTTGTAGGAGTTCAAAACAATGCATTCAAAATTGGTGGTGTTCTTGACACAGGAGCAACACCAAGCGGAAATTTGAATACCTTAATGACAACCTTGAATGGAACGCTTTTCTGGGGTCAGGGTAAATGGAGGCTTTTGGCTGGTGCATATAAATCACCAGATGCTTCTGTAAGTAATGCTAATGCCTTTGGGTATGATGATTTTAGAAGCGATATAAGTATAGCAACGCGGCTTTCGAGGCGCGATACAACTAATACTGTTCGAGGTACATTTATTGATGGCTCTACAGATGGTAGATTTATCGCTACAGATTACCCTCAACAGCAAATCCCAGATCTTTCTGAAGATAACGATGAAGTTTCTATTCTTGATCTTGAGTTGCCTCTTACGACTAATAGCGCGACTGCTCAAAGATTAGCTAAGCAAGTTTTGTTTGTTAGCCGTGAGCAGATAACATTCAGTGCTGATTTTTCTTTAGAAAAAGCTTTTGGGGTTCAGATAGGCGATACTGTTGAAGTAACTCTTGATAGATATGGGTGGGCTAGAAAAACATTCCGTGTAATGTCTTGGAAGATGTCAGGAATGGATGGTTCTGCTCCAGTGGTAAACATGACCCTCCAAGAAACATCATCTACAGCCTATCAATGGTCAATTAGCTCTGATGAATATCAACAGATAACCCAGAATAATACTAATTTAGGAGACCCAACATCTAACTTAGCGATTACTGGATTATCGACTACATTAGCTTCAAGCCTTCAAACTGATGGCACAAGTATGTCTAGGGTAATTCTTTCTTGGAATGCTGTAAGTAGTCCAATTCTCAGGCATTATGAGGTAGAATGGAAGCCAAGTAGTTTATCAAATTACTCCTCAACTATTGCTCCAAACAATGCTATTGAAATAGAGCCTCTTACTGCTGGAACGACTTATAATTTTAGGGTTCGAGCGGTTACAGTGCGGGAAAATTCAGGATCATATGCAACAATCAATGCAACTGCGGTAACTGATACAACCGCACCCTCAACCCCAAGCGCCCCAACCGTTACAGCGGGGGTAAAGCAATTAGAGGTTTCGTGGCAGGGATACAGCTTCCCTTCTGATTTCGCCTCTATGGAAGTTCACCATAGCACAACAAGCAGCGGCACATATTCTTTGATTGGAACATCTGCGGGTACCAGCCTTGTTCATGGCGGGCTTACACAGAACACAACGCATTACTATAAACTCAAGGCAAAAGATTTTTCTGGTAATATCTCTGGGTTTAGCGCAGTCGGAAACGGAACCGTTGCGGCTGATGTGCAGGGGCCAACGGGGCCAGCGGGTCAAAGTGGTCTTGTCGTTTCTATAAACGGCGCTGAAATACCAATGAATAACGAGGTTGGAGGCAGTGAGGCGGGGGTCGATCCAAGACCAAATAATTCAACCACTCAGGCAAAGCTTGATGAAGCGTTCTTAGAGATTAATCCATTGCTTGCCCAAATGTCGGATCTTCCTCAAAATGCGGTTGTTTGGGGGCGCTTTGTTCTTGCGAAGTCGCAAACTTTTACAACAACGGCGGGCCAGACAACTTTTACCATTACGGGTGGTCATACGCCAGACGCGCAAACAGTCGTTATTTATGACACAGAAAAGTTAAGAAGGGGAGACTTCACATCCGCAGCCCCCGATAGTTTAGGGAATAGCGCCTCA
>Ga0208545_1000405_pt1 | contig 20060 bp, 17 predicted proteins | sample DEB08_DNA_12_FD_185498 | JGI IMG/M metagenome (GOLD analysis project Ga0208545, IMG submission 185498) | Aqueous microbial communities from the Delaware River and Bay under freshwater to marine salinity gradient to study organic matter... | ecosystem: Environmental > Aquatic > Marine > Coastal ... | reverse complement strand
GGTTATTAGCGAGCGCGGTGTGCAAGTAGGAATGGAATAAGAACGAACTAATTTAGAACGGAAAGTTATATGGCGAGCACTGGTGGCGTAAAAATTGGCGGAACATACGATGAAGCCAGAACCCGCAAAATGAACGCAGAAGCAGAGCTTTCAGAGCTAGATCTAGCCAAAGTCAGAAATCAGCTTGTTATAGTTGAAGACGTTGTGAAGGCTTGGACTGACACGCTGGCTAATCTCAAAGCGAAGTTGACAAGCATCCCTAGCAAGGCCGCACCAATTGTGGCTAGCGAATCTGATGCTGGCGTGATACAAGCCATGCTTGCAGATCTAATGAATGAAGCACTAGAAGAACTATCAAACTATGACCCAAAAATTTCAGCGTCGAGGACTAGCAAACCTAAAAGCTCATCTGAAGGAAGCGATGAAAGCACTGCAACCACCAAAAAGACTAAGCGTCAGTCAGTGGGCAGACCTTCAAAGGCGGCTAGACTCGCAGACTAGCGCAGAGGCGGGAATCTGGCGAACATCTCGCGCAGAATACCAGCGCGGTATTATGGACGCTTGCTCTGACCCTAAAGTCAAAGAAGTGGTTGTCATGGCTGGGGCGCAGCTAGGAAAGTCTGAAGCTCTATTAAATATCATCGGGTTTCACATCGATCACGATCCATGCCCGATCCTAATGCTACAGCCTACCGAGTCAATGGCGCAGTCGTTTTCAAAGGATCGAATCGCTAACGGACTGCTTCGGGCTACGCCTTGTCTTCAAGGTAAGGTCAAAGATCCAAGGGCTAGGGATTCAGGCAACACAACGCTTCACAAGATCTTCCCAGCAGGTAGCCTTTCTCTGGTTGGTGCTAATAGTCCAGCAGGGCTTGCTTCAAGGCCAATCAGAATTTTACTAGCAGACGAGGTTGATAGATTCCCAGCTTCAGCAGGATCAGAAGGCGACCCTGTCAATCTAGGTAAGAAGCGAACGTCTACTTTCTGGAACCGCAAGATCATCATGGTATCGACCCCGACGATCAAGGGTGTTTCAAGGATAGAAGATGCCTATGAAGGATCTGATCAGCGTGAATACTTCATTCCTTGCAAGCATTGCGACCATGAGCAGACGTTAAAATGGGCAAGCGTCCGATGGACTGACCAAGATCCCGATACGGCTCAATATTTATGTGACGAGTGCGGGGTGCTTTGGTCTGATGCTGATAGAAGATGGTCTATCAGGAACGGTCGTTGGGTAGCTCAAGAAGACTTTAAGGGCATTGCTGGCTTCAAGATATCAGGACTTTATTCACCTTGGACACCTTTGGCTGACGGTGTTAGAGAATTCTTAGCGGTCAAGAAGAACCCAGAACAACTTAAAGTCTGGACGAATACATATTTAGGGGAAGTTTGGGAGGACGCAGGTGAATCTGTCAGCGAGCTGAACCTGATGGAAAGGAAAGAACATTTCGACAAAGTGCCTGAAGGGGTTATTTTGATTGTCGCTGGCGTTGACGTTCAGGACGACCGACTAGAAATGACCTTTATGGGAATTGGGAAAGATGAGGAATCTTGGGTTATAGACCATCAGATAATGTATGGCGATCCGTCTACACCTCAATTGTGGAGTGCGCTAGATTCCCAGATATCGCGTACATTTGAAACAGAAGACGGCAGAGAATTGGCTATCAGAGCCACAGCAATCGACTCTGGCGGTCACTTTACCAACACGGTCTATCAGTACGCCAACAAGAACTTCGGTCGCAGGGTCTTTGCGGTCAAGGGTGTGGGCGGTGAAGGCAGACCTATAGCTGGCAAGCCTTCAAGGAATAACACTGTCAGATGCCGATTGTTCCCAGTCGGAGTTGATACCGCGAAAGATATGATCTTTGCGAGGCTAAGAATTCAAGAAGAAGGCGCTGGGTTCGTTCATTTCTCAGACATTCTAAACGATGAATACTTCCGACAGCTTACGGCTGAGAAGATCGTTACCAGATTCGTTAGAGGATATAAAAAGCGGGTATTTCAGAAAATCCGCCCAAGGAATGAATCGCTGGATTGCATGGTGTACAGTTGGTGTGCATATAGTATAATCAACGCGAATGTCAATAGCATTGCGGCTAGGATTCAGGCAAAATCGGAAAAACCAGAATTGGTTGAAGAAGTCGAGCCTGATTTAGCTCCTGTTCAAAGGAGACCTGTGCAAAGAAGGCCGCGACAAAATTACACTAACGCATGGCGATAGAATGGCTAACCTTTTTGAAAGTGCGAATTACCCAAGCCAAGAACCTGAGACTTTAGTTGTCGGTGATCGTTGGGTTTGGCAGCGTCCCGACCTTGTTACGGATTATCCGACAGACCAGTACGCTTTAACGTATGAATTTCATTGTGAAACTGGTGGCGGTGGTAGTCATCAGTTCACTATTACGGCTTCAGAAACGACCACAGCCTATATTGTAGAAGTCGATTCATCTACTACAGCGAACTATAACGCCCATCAGTATAAGTGGTATGCGTTTATCACAAGGACTTCTGATTCAGAAAGAGTCGCAGTTGATAACGGTTTGACAACCTTGGTTGCTAACTACGCAGACACAAACGCAGATCTTAGGACACACGCCAAAAAGGTCTTAGACGCTGTTCAGGCTGTTATTGAGAACAGGGCTACTATCGACCAAAGTTCATTCAGTATCGCTGGCAGAAGCCTTTCTAGGATGTCTATCGATGAGCTATTTACTGTCAGAGATAGATACCGCGCCGAATACAACGAAGAAGTCAAGAAGGCTCGAATCCGTAACAAGAAGCCGAGCGGCAACCTAATCGGAGTAAGATTTTAATGGCTTGGAATCCGTTTAAACGCAAAGAGGTTCGCAAGGCGGTCAAATTACAAAGATCGTTTAAAGGCGCTCAAGGTGGTCGGTTATTTGCCGACTTTTTTAGTTCATCAGCTTCAGCAGATCAGGAACTAAGGCAAGCACTGGTCACGTTGAGAAATAGAAGCCGTGAATTGTCACGAAATGACGCTTATGTCGCAAGATATCTAAACCTTCTAACGTCTAACGTGGTCGGACATAACGGCATTAGAGTAAATGCCAAGTCCCGTGATGCTGATGGCAGTCTTGATACGATTGCGAATTCAACGATTGAAGCAGCTTGGAAGAAGTGGGCCAAGAAAGGAAATTGCACAGTTGATGGTCAGATGTCTTTGATCGACTGTCAAAGGATGTTTATCGAGGCTCTGGCCCGTGATGGTGAGGTTTTAATCCGTCAAATCACCGATCCTACAAGTGACTTTGGTTACAAGATTGAGTTTCTTGAAGCTGATCACCTTAACGACACCAAGAACGAGATCTACACGAACGGCAATAAGGTCGTTATGGGCGTTGAGATAAACGACAAGCGAAAGCCTGTTGCATATCACTTGTATAAGAACCATCCGAATGATTTAGGTTTAAGCCAAAGCAATGAGACGATTAGAGTCCCAGCAGAAGAAGTCATTCATGCTTTTGTTCGACAAAGACCAGAGCAGACCCGTGGTTATCCGTTTGTAGCGCCTGTGATGGCTAATATCAAAATGCTGAACGGGTATTTTGAAGCTGAGATCACCGCTGCTAGGGTTGCATCTGCGAAGATGGGTTTCTTTACCAGTCCTGCTGGTGACGGTTATGTCGGTGAAGATGTTCAGGATGAATACACGCCGATCATGTCAGCAGAACCCGCAACATTTGAGCAGTTACCCGCTGGGATGGATTTTAAAGCGTTCGACCCTGCCCATCCAACGACAGCGTTTGAAAGTTTCAGCACAGCTATTCTGAGAAGTATCGCGTCAGGGTTGAATATTTCATACCATTCAATCTCAAACGATCTTTCTAGTGTGAACTATTCATCCTTACGGGCTGGTAGTTTAGAGGATCGAGACCAGTACAGAATGCTTCAGAAGTTCATGATCGAGCATTTCATGGAGCCTATCTTTAGAAGCTGGCTTAAGAATGCAATGACCAGAAGCATTAATCTTCCGATTGTAAAGTACGACAAATTTGCCGATGGCGTTTCTTACATTCCGCGCAGTTGGGGTTGGGTAGATCCGCAGAAGGAAATGCAAGCTAATATTTCTGGCCTTCAGAACGGGATTGTTACCTATCAAGACATCGAAGCGAACTACGGACGTGATGTTGAAGAACTGTTTGAGCAGCACGAACGCGAACAGAAACTTGCTGAACAGTATGGCGTGAAGACAGCGTTCCAACCGTTCGGAATGAAGATGCCAGTTGACGCAGATGTTCAAGGCCGAGACGATGCCGAAACCGAATAGCGGAATGAAGGAAGAAGCCCAACGCGGTCTTGATTGGCGGCGTGAGTTCGGGCGCGGCGGTACAGAAGTCGGAATTGCCAGAGCCAGAGATATCACTAACGACAAAGACCTGTCAGATTCTACTGTTAAAAGGATGTATTCATATTTCTCACGGCACGAAGTAGACAAGAAAGGTAAAGGCTTTAAGCAAGGTGAAGAAGGATACCCGTCAAACGGACGGATAGCTTGGGCGCTTTGGGGTGGTGATGCTGGGTTTAGCTGGTCAAAAAGACTTGTTGAACAGATGAAAAAAGATGAAAGATGGTCTGAATCTATTGACAAATCTGATACTATTGAGCCTGAACAAGAGGTAATGAAAATGGAAAGACACGTTATAGGGGTTGAAGAAACCGAAGACAGCTTTATCGTCGAGTTCAGAAAAGACGATATGGAAGTTGTTGAAGATACTGAAGAAGAAGCCGTTGAAGAAGTTGTGGAAGAAACAGCAGAAGCCGACGATGAAGAATATCAGGCGATGGCCCGTGATATGGTATCTGACAAAGTAATTTATAGGACAATCGATCTTTCTCGCGGAGCTATTGACGAGGAAAAAAGGATTGTCCGAATTGGTGTTTCTAGTGAAACGCCAGTTGAACGAGATTTTGGCTTAGAGGTTCTGAGCCATGATAAAGAAGACATAAATATGGAATTTATGGCTTCTGGTCGAGCGCCACTTCTGAACAACCATAAGATGGATGAGCAGATTGGGGTGGTGAGATCGTTTTACCTTGACGAGACGCAGCGGCGTACTGTTGCGTTGGTTGAATTTGGCAATTCAGCCTTGGCTCAAGAGGTTTTTACTGACGTTTCCAAAGGAATTAAGCAAAATATTTCTGTGGGTTATAGCGTCACAAAGATGGTTCGTGCCAAAGACGGCGAAGGAAAGGAGTATTACAGGGCTAGTTGGACACCGATGGAAGCATCGATTGTCAGCATTCCTGCTGATTCCTCTAAATTCGTTGGCGTTGGTCGATCCGCAGAAAAAACTCTAAACACTAATAAGGTGACTACTATGACTGAAGAAGTAAAAGTAGATGTTCGCCAAGTAAGTGATTCAGCCAAGGCAGAAGCGTTAGCCAATGTCGGTGAAATCATTTCTTTGGGCAAGCATCACAATCAGCGCGATTTGGCCGAGAAGGCTATTGAACGTGGTGTATCCGTTGATCAATTCAAAGGCGAGCTTCTTGAAGCTGTCCGAAATGATCGTCCGTTAGAAACTCCTGCTGCTGTCGTTGACGTAGCCAAAAGTGAACAGCGTGAATATAGCTTAATCCGAGCTATCAAAGCTGCTTCATCTGGCGACTGGCGAGAAGCTGGTTACGAGCGTGAAATCTCTGATGAGATCGCACACCGTTCTGGCAAAGAAGCCCGTGGTTTCTACGTTCCTGCTAACATCAATTGGGGTCAGCGCGACCAGACTAAATCACCAACTTCTGCTGGTGGTTTCTTGGTTGGTACTGATCATCTTGCTGATCAATTCATTGAAGCACTTTATGGTCGTTTGACTGTAGCTTCTTTGGGTGCTCGCATCATGCAAGGCCTGAAAGGTGATGTTGCTATTCCTAAGCTCAGTGCTTCTGTAACCAACTCAGCATTCGTTGCTGAAGGTTCAGCGCCTAGTGAAGGTGCAGCTACGTTTGCACAGGTCACGATGTCTCCTAAGACACTCGCAGCCTACGTTGACGTATCACGGCGCTTAATGCAGCAGTCAGATCCATCCGTAGAACAAGTCCTCCGTAACGACATTATCAACACCTTCGCACGAAGAATTGACGATGCTGCTATTGAAGGCGGTGCTGCTAATGGGCCATCTGGGATCATTGCTAACGCTGGGACTAACGTAGTTGCTATGGGCACCAATGGTGCTGCAATCACCTACGCTAAAGTCGTTGAGATGATGAAAGCTGTCGAAGAAGACAATGCTATCATCAACAGCTCTGCTTTCTTGACCAACCCTAAAGTCATCGCGGCTTTACGGACTACTGGTAAGCAAGCAAGCGGCGTTGAAGGCAACTTCATCATGGATGCTAACCAGTCAATCTTGGGGACTAATGTTGCTTCTAGCACCGTTGTTCCTTCTGACTTGACTAAAGGCACTGGGTCTAGCCTGTCAGCAATGGTCTATGGCGATTTCAGCCAGATCATGATCGGTTTCTGGTCAGGTGTTGACGTTGTTGTTGATCAAAGCAGCTTGTCTACTTCTGGTGGTACGCGACTCGCGTTCTTCCAAGATCTAGATGTTGCTCTAAGATATCCTGAGTCTTTCTCAGTAATCAAAGACATCGTTGCAAGCTAATGAGAAAGGGGGGTTTCGGCCCCCCGATCTTATGGGGATTATTATGGAATTAGTAATTAAGATGCCTTGCCATGTTCACGGTGTGCCGCGAAACGCAGGGGATATGGTTGTTTTATCTACAGCAGAAGCCCGACAGTTCATCAGTTCAGGCCATGCTGAAGAGATTAAGATGGACCCAAAGCCTTTATCTAAGAAGGCAGTTGAGAAAGTCGCCAAGCGATGAGCTTAGAATTTGATTCAGACTTTGATGGTTATTTTGACGTATTAGGTCATGGGGTTTCCTGTACCTATACGCCATCAGGCGGTTCGGCGGCAACCATAAAAGTTATATTGGATCGAGAATATTTTGAGATAGCTGGTGAAAGTGTTGGAGTAAACGGAAGCCAGCCTATTGTGTACGGCAAAGCCAAGGATCTCAGAGCAGCGGTTTTTGGCGATCAAATAGCCTTTGCTGCAATTACAGATTTAAGTGGCAACACAATCAAAGATGCCACAACGTACAAGATAGTCAGCGTTCAGCCTGATGAGACTGGCGTAGTTGCTGCTGTTTTAGAGGAACAATAATGGCTGATCATGTCAGACAACAGATCAGGGAACAGGTAGCCACAACGGTCACAGGATTGGCTACAACAGGCTCTAACGTATTTCAGTCTAGGGTCTATCCATTGTCTGATAGCAATATGCCAGCTTTGTTAGTTTATTCGACTAGCGAAGATTCAGCGACCGACATCATGGGGCCATCTTTGGTGACTAACCGTGAACTATCGGTAGTCGTTGAAGGTTATGTCAAAGGAACAACAGATTTTGATGATGTGGTTGATGATATTTGTAAGGAAGTAGAAATAGCTTTAGGAGCTGATAGGACATTAAACGGACTGGCCAAATTTGCTTATCTGTCAGGCACAGAAATTAGTTATAACGGTGAAGGCGAACAACCTATTGGTGTAGTATCATTGACATATCTAGTACAATATCGGACTTCTGTAGATAGTCCAGACGTACCTTTATAGGAGCCAGAAATGGAACTTAAAAGCCCAGATGGAAAACTGACGGTTGTTGCTCATCCGTCTAAAGTAGAATCAATGCTGGCTAAAGGTTGGAAGCCAGCGAAAGAAAAGAAAGCAGCCAAAAAGGCTGAAACTGTTCAAGATAAGGAGTCTTAAAAATGGCTACACATATAGGCAGAGATGGGATTGTAAAAGTAGGTGCTAATTCAGTCGCTGAACTTCGATCTTTTTCTATCGATGAGACAGGTGACACTGTTGAAGATACAGTGATGACTGATGCGGCGCGAAGCTACATTTCAACGCTAACATCTTTCACTGGTTCGGCTGATGTTTACTGGGATGAGACTGATACTTCAGGCCAAGGCGCACTCACGGTTGGCGCTTCCGTCACTATCGGGTTTTACCCAGAAGGCGAAACTGCTGGGGACACTTATTACAGTGGAACTTGCATTGTCACGGGCGTAAGTCGTTCAGCGTCCTTTGACGGAATGGTTGAAGCGTCTATTACGTTTCAGGGATCAGGTGCCTTAACAGCGTCAACTGTTTAAATGGGCATCTTAGAAAAGGCCAAGGAACACTATCAGGGTGTCTTGGCTAGTGATCCTAACCCGATTGATATACCAGAATGGGGTGGGCGTTATTTTGTGCGGCCACAGATATCCGTCAAGAAGAAGATGGAGATTCAAAGCAAACTGACTTCCGATAAAATGGATGAAGGTCTTGCATTGACCCTGATCTATTATCTGGTAGATGACAACGGTGATCCTTGTTTCAAGAAGCTGGAACTGGTCGAGATAGTTCGATCAGTTGACCCTGACGTACTGATCAGAGTAGCTGGCGAAATTGCTGAAATGCAGCCCAAGGATGAGGATCTCGAAAAAAACTGACAGACGATCATGCCCTACTGTTTTGCTACCAATTAGCGGAACATCTTCACAAGACAGTTGAAGAAATTTTAGAGATGGGTGTGGTCGAGTTTCAGGGGTGGATCGCATACTTTGAGGTGAAAAATCGTGGCTCGGGACGTTAAACTACAGATAACAGCGCATGACAAGACTGCTGCTGCTTTCAATTCGCTTAATAAGAAGTTAGGCGGTCTCAATAAGTCAATCGGTGCATCCGTCACCAAGATCGCAAAGATCGGCGCAGCTTTTGGTGCTGCTGGTATTGCTGCTGGTGTAGCTTTAACCAAAGCATCATTGGAATCTGTTGACGCGCTTGCAAAGACTTCTGATCGTTTAGGTATAGCGACTGAGAAACTTGCTGGACTTCAACACGCTGCAAGTCTTGCTGGCGTAGAGAATAAAACCTTAGAAAAATCACTACAGAATCTTGCTGTCGGTGTCTCTGATGCCGCCGCTGGTTCAGGCGTGGCTAAGGATGCCTTGATTGAATTGGGTCTGAGTGCTGGCGTATTAGAAAAACTGCCGCTAGATCAGCAGCTAAATGTAGTTGCTGATGCGATGCAAGGTGTAACAACTCAAGCAGACAAGGTAAGAATCGCAACTGAGCTATTCGGTGCTCGCGGTGTTTCTGTTCTAAACATGATCGGAGAAGGTTCTGACAACCTAAAAGAGATGGCAGCAGAAGCAGAGCATCTAGGTATCTCGATATCTAGGGTTGATGTTGCGAAGATTGAACTAGCAAACGATGCTGTCACTAGAGCCAAAAGTGTATTTACGGGTCTAGGCAATCAATTAGCAACATCGTTCAGTCCGTTAATTATGACGGTCGCTGACAATTTTAGACAAGCAGCTTTAGACAACGAAGACTTCGGCAGCATAGGTGAACGAGTTGTTAGCGCTTTGCTGTCAGGGTATGGCAAGTTTGCAGATGCAATCTTTTTCCTGCAATTAGGTTTTGCTGGCCTTAAAGTAAAAATGCTTGAAATGGCAAAAGTTGTTGTAGATAGGATTGATCCTATTTTCACTTTTATCATGGACAAGTACAACAAAATGGCTTCGGTCTTCGGTATGGACTTGGTTGATACTGGAAAGATGTCAGCAATGTCTGCTGGCCTTACGGAATCAATTGGGGCGGCTATTGATAACGTCAGTGCGATGATGTCACAACCATTGCCATCCGAAGGAATTCAAGCAACCTTTGACGAGATCGTTGCGTCAAGCAGAAGGATGGCTGAAGAAATTGCCAATAATTCACCTGCAAAAGTAATGTTTGATGATGTAAATGAGAATGGCGGCGCTTTGGTGGAGAAACTGACATTCTTACAAGAACAAGCCGCAGCAGGAGCAAAGAAGCGCAAAGAATTTGAAATGCAATCTGCAACCGCTCAGACAAGCCATGTATTAGGTGAATTGAGCAATCAGTTTTCAGGAATCGCGTCTAATAACAAGAAGCTGTTTCAATTAAACAAAGCCTTTCAGATAGCCCAAGCAATCATGCAGACTTATCAAGGCGCAACGCTTGCGATGTCAAGTTACCCACCACCACTATCTTTTGTGATGGCTGGCGCTCAAGTTGCTGCTGGATTAGGTCAAGTTGCACAGATTCGCGCACAGTCGTTTGAAGGCGGTGGTTTTACAGGTCGCGGTGCTAGAGCTGGCGGTCTTGACGGTAAAGGTGGTCAAATGCATATGCTCCACCCGAATGAAACTGTCATTGATCACACGAAAGGTCAGGCTGGCGGGATTACTATCGTAAACAATATTGACGCAACTGGAGCTGGGGCTGATGTAGATATGAAGATCCGAGCAGCAATGCAGCAGACTTCACAACAAACGATACTCAGCATACAAGATCTGATGCGGCGTAGAAGGTTCGGTTAATGACGACTTACACATTCCCAAGCATAACCCCATCCTCAAACACTTTTGAGCTGGTAACGAACACAAGGACGTTTCAGAGCCCGTTGACTAACTCAGTCCAAACGGTAGCTCGGAAAGGATCGTTGTGGAAGGCATCGCTTCAGTTTAACAACTTGACAGGTGATGATCGGGCAGAGATGCAAGCGTTCTTGACCAAGTTAAACGGTCAGCAGCACAGGTTCTTATTGCAGGATCACGGTTTTGTTCGTCGCGGTAATGCGCCAGCGGTCAGTGATGCTATCGTTGTCAATGGTGCGGGTCAGACTGGATCAATTCTTTTAGCAAGAGACGCAAACCTTACGCAAGCAGACTACTTTAAATCTGGAGATTACATAGCGTTCAATAACGAGCTTCACATAGTGACGGCTGATGTAGATACTACAGGAACGGGAACCTTTCTTTATTCTTTGCCAGCCCGTGAAATCGTAATTGGGAAATCATACACGATTGAATCCGTTGGGGATTCAGACTTCACAACGATTGGAGCGGCTAATAATAATATCGGCACTACATTCACGGCTACGGGTTTTGGATCTGGAACAGGAACCGTTACTCAAGCAGGGATACCGATTGCGCCACCGCTCAGAAAGCCTACCGATGACGGCGATGCCATAGATTACCTTTATCCTGTTCTTGGTGTGTTCATGCTCGCAGGATCTACGTCTTGGGACACGCAGCCAGGACGAGTTTCAAACTTCACAATTGAGGCCGTAGAGGATGTTCTAGCATGAGCCGAGGATTTCCCGCAGCAGTAGCGACAGCTTTAGCACAACAGCACGTTGCGATTGTGTCTTTTGCTAAGTTAGAGTTTCCGTCTGGTACGGTTTACCTTCACAACAGTTTGGGAACGTATACTTGGGGCGGTCAAGATTGGTTAGGTGTTGGAGACCTTGGATCTATTTCACAGGTAGAAGAAGGCCTTGATGTTAGTCCGTATGCTATCACGCTCACTTTATCAGGCTTAGACGCAACGATATCAGGCGTGGCTTTAACCGAAGACTACTATCTACATCCTGTCACGGTTTACCTTGGTGTCTTGGACGCTGACGATGTTTTGATTGCCGATCCTACCCAGATCTGGGCGGGGTTCATGGATCAAATGAACATGTCAGTCGGTGCCGATGGCGGTGATGCCATTCAGTTAATCGCTGAATCTGAACTTTCAAGGTTCAACAAGTCTTTGAATCTGATGTATACCAACGCCGCGCAGCAGGAGAAATCTTCTGGTGATCTGTTTTTTAGTCACATGCACAAAATTGAAGGCGCTAAGATTGATTGGGGCGCTAGAGGAACTGGTAGTTCAGGTGGAGTGGGTTCGCCAAGAGGCCCTGAAGATCGTCAACCTCAATATATGCGCTAATGATCTTACAAGTCCATCAAGCATTAAATAAGTGGGAAAAGAAAGACTTTGATTATGGCTCTGTGGATTGCTGTCAGTTCGCTGGTTTCATAGTAAAAGAATTAACAGGCAAAGACTATCTTGCCGATTTCCACTATAATTCCGAGGAAGACGCTGAATCTATCATTAAGGATTTTGGCGACTTGGAAGACACTGCTGCAAGCGTTTTAGGTGAGCCTACGGAAGACATTAGATCGTTGCCAGATGGTTCGCCAGTAATCGTCAAAACGCCAGACAGCCAGCTTATGGGTATTAAGCTAGGTAATACAGCAGTTTGTCTAGTTAAGAAAGGATTCGCTAGAATTCCTGAGCAGCATATCTTATCGGGTTGGGATTTATGCCACAAGTAGCAGTAGCGTTACTAAAAATAGGGTTTTTCGTTTTTGAGGCTTTTGCTGGGGCCGCTGCTGCTGCAACGCTTGGTGCTGGCGCTGCTGTTGCGATTGGCGCTGCTGTTGTAGTTGGTGGGACTTTAATTGCTAAACAGGCAATGAGTCTTTTTGAAATAGAAATTCCGACTGTTGATACAGACGCTTCCAGACAGAGAACAGTTAGATCAACGACAGAACCACAAAAGATAATCTACGGTGAGGCATTAGTATCTGGTCCCATTTCTTTTATCGGGTTATCGGGCACCGATAACTCTGATCTTTATCAAACAATTGTTCTAGCAGGGCATGAATTAAACGACATTACCGACATCCACATGGATGACGTTGTGATTACTGACTCGCAGATAAACGGCGGGTCTGATGCTGGCGGTAATGTTACTGCTGGGACGTTTGGGCCTAAGAATTCAAGCACCATTTGCGTAATTAACAAGCACTTAGGCGAAGCATCTCAAACAGCAGACGTTTTATTGACAGGCCCGTTTGCTAACTATACATCCGCTCACCGTGGTGATGGTATTGCTTATCTAGCAATGAAGTGGGTGTTGAATGAAGACTCAGCGGAAACTTGGGACAAATTTGCGCCTTCAAATGTAAAAGCATTGGTTCAAGGCAAGTCTATCTATGACCCACGGTTAGAGTTTGCGGCTGTTGGGACACGCGGACAAGATACAACTAATGCGAGCTATATAACTTATTCAACGAACCCAGCTTTATGCGTTGTGGACTATCTTACGGATACCTATCTTGGGATGGGCGTATCTGTTAGCAAGATTGATTGGGATTCTGTATCTACAGCGGCAGACGGTTGTGATGTATCGGTTAGTGTTCCTGACGGCACAGAATCAAGGTTTACTTGTAACGGCGTAGTCTTTGCGACTGACTCACACCAGAAGAATATAAACAAGATCCTTTCATCAATGAATGGCAACCTTGTTTATTCTAACGGTAAGTATATCGTTCACGCTGGGATCTATGAGGCTCCGACCGAGACCTTGACCGAAGATGACTTGATCGGTGCTATTTCAATCAAGACTTCATTGGAAAGATCAGACCGATTTAACACAATCAAAGGTCTGTTTATTGATCCCAGTCAAAATCACAAGTCTAGCGAGTTTCCCAAGGTTCAGTTAGCTGACGCTGTTACTAGAGATAATAATGAGATTCTGGAAAAAGAAGTCCAGTATCCCATGACAAACTCAAGCTATATGGCTCAGAGATTGTCTAACAAATTAATTCAGTTAAGCGACCAGCAGAAGGTCGTTAGCTTCCCAGCGAATCTATCTGCTTTGAGGATCACGGCAGGTGATCGGGTTCAAGTATCTGTTGAAGAATTGAACTGGTCAAACAAGGTCTTTCAGTGTGCTGGCTGGACGTTCTCAGAAGACGGTGGAGTTAATCTAACCTTACGAGAAGATTCAAGCACATCCTACGCCGATCCTGCTGTTAATGAGTATTCCACGGTTACAGCTACAGGTAGTATCACAGACGCATTCAGGGGTGTACCTAGTCCTTCTGGATTGAGTGCTACGGCTGGATTAAAAAGCAATGAGTTGAACTGGGTCAATCCTGCCAAGCCTAATGACTTTGGGACGATTTACGTTTACGCATCGCCTAATGGGAACTTTTCATCATCGGTCAAGATCGGTGAAACTGACGGAACGCAATTTATTCACGATGCGTCTAACTCTGCCGATTCGGTTGTGTCTGGTGACGTTCGTTATTACTGGGTAAGAGCCGTTAGGAATGTCGGAACAGACGCAGCCAGTCAGTCTAACTTAGAACCTAATGCGGATCCCAATACTACGGTTTTCGCTACGGTCGGACGAGTAAATTGGGCTGATGTCTCTGGGTCTACGGATGCGCCAGCAGATAACGCAACAGTCGGAGCGCAGTTATCGGTCAATTTGTATGACGCTAACGGCTCAACAGTTTTAAGCGATGTTGACGTTAAGAACTCAATCTTAGCGCAAGAGATCCTTGAGGTTGAGGTTGAAGCTGGCGAAGTGCTTTCGCTGGAGACGGGCCAAGACGTTGATATACAGAATTTAGGAGACGTGGCGATCTACGTTTCGGATTCCAACCAGACTTTAAATACGTCCATCAATACGGTCGCAGATGGTTTAAGCGCGCTTGAAGATACGATCATTGACATTACTTCAGGTAGCTCAAGTATATTTATCCAAGCGACACCACCTGTCGCTGGCGTTGGCAGTATCCCTAATCCCATACCTGAATTTTCGCGTTGGTATGACTCAGACGACAACAACCATCCTTATTATTGGACTGGATCGGCATGGGCTGATTTGGCAGATCCAAGGATTGGTCAGAACGCAGCGGCAATCACGAATCTGCAAACGTCTCTGACAACGACTAATTCAAACGTCACGACTAACGCAAGTGCTATCACGGTATTAGATGCGACCTCGGTTACACAAGGCAATTCCATAACGTCAATCACTTCTGATGTTACAGCGTTAGAAACCACGGTTAACGATCCAAGCACAGGCGTTGCTGCAACATCAACGGCATTGGGAAATCTGACAACACGGGTAACGACTGCTGAAGGTTCTATAACAACCAACGCTTCAGACATTACTACTTTGCAGACAGATGTAACGACTGCTGAAGGCAATATTACAACTAACGCTGGTGCTATCAGCGGATTGGATACGCGGGTTACAACTGCCGAAGGATCAATCGTTTCTCAAGCGTCTGATATCACTGCGCTTGAAACAACGGTAAATAATGGCACAACAGGCGTTGCGGCGAATGCTTCAGGATTGAGCGCATTGACTACGCGGGTCACTGACAACGAAGAAGGCGTTTTAGTCAACGCTGGCGCTGTCACCAGCCTCAACGCAACCTACACCGAAGACCTACATTTCAGGACTCAAGCGGAAGATGAAAACGATGATCTGATTGACCTTGAGACTTCAGGCACTGTTGAGCTGCAAGATCTTACAGACTTTGTTGCTGGTTCTAGTGCTGCGATTGATTCTCTAACTGTTCAGACCTTCGCCAATGAGAACGGCATACAGACCCAAGCGATCCAATTAACCGCACTTGAGTCTACAGTCAACGATCCGACAAACGGGGTTGTAGCGACTGCTGGTGCGCTGTCAAGCCTATCCACAACTGTCTCTGTAATTGATGGGCAGGTTACTTCTACAGCTCAGGATCTGACGACACTAACGACAACGGTCGGAGAAAACACGGCAAGCATTACAACGCAAGCCACTTCTATTGACGGCGTGGAAGCTAACTACTCGGTCAAAATTGACAACAACAATCGGATCACTGGCTTTGGTTTATTATCTACCACTTCAGGAGCAACACCGTTCTCAGAGTTCGCGGTAGTCGCAGATCAATTTTCAATCGTCAGTCCTGACTCAACCGCTGATACTCCGATCCAGCCTTTCACGGTTACAGCTGACAAGATCTATTTCGGCGCTGATGTTGTTATCTCAGGTGATCTGATTTCAACAGGCACAATCTCAGCAGACAGGCTTCAGATTGACGGCGTTATGTTTGACACTGAGACGGTCGGCGGTGTTACCAGTCTTATCATTAAAGAAAGCGGGATAAATACTTCTCAGATTGCAGAGTCAGCTATAACAACCGCTAGGCTTTCAAACGATGCGGTCACGGTTGAAAAGTTTGCGAACACTTTGCAAAGCACGAATTACGTTGCCGATACGAGCGGATGGCAGATCTTAAAGTCAGGCGATGTTGAATTCCAGAATGCAAAGATAACTGGGGACATTGTTGCGGAAACACTGACTGTTACAGAGGCAAACATAACTGGAACTTTGACGCTTGGCGGCGGTGTTTTACAAGACGGGGCTGGCAATAACCTCACGACTATCACAACCTTAAATGCTAACCAAACTTTCGCAGAGGTTTCTGGCGCTTCAGCTTTTTATCGTATCACGACAAATACTGCCACCGCCCCGACAAACGCGCAATTTGATACTGAGGCTGGAAGGTTTGCAAAAGTTAACGACATTGTAATCACGACAGACACGACAACCACGCCCGACACAACTTATGGCTGGACTTGCACAGTTGCAGGGGGCGCTAGCACAGAAGCAACTTGGGAAGAAATAACTGACTTTATATCTGGGGATCTTTTGGTTGATGGAACTATCACCGCCGATCAGATAGCTGCGAATACAATCACCGCTAATGAGATTGTCAGTAACGCCATAGGTACAGGTCAATTAACCGTGGGTGTAGGTACCACTTTGGGTCTTGCTGACACCGCATCTCAAGTAAATGCTGGCTTAGCATTGCTTTTAAATAAAGACACTTTTGGCAACGCTAACACTGGCGAAGCATCTTTAGTCTCAGTTGATAAAGACGGCAATCCACTTCTTGAAGATGCAACCACAACCTCAAATGGATTTATCCAGTGGAACGGCAGCAAGATCACTGTTGAAGCCGTCCAGTACACCTCTTCCTCAACGGTTAAATTTACAGTCTTAACGGGCCTTGCGGATAAGCGCGGTTTTATTGTTTTTGACACAACCAAATCAAACCCATTTACTGTAGACGGCGTGGCGATGGACGTGGCCTTCGCGTTTAAAGAAGGCGCTCAATGGTTCTACGATAATAATGTTACCGCCACCACGTTCACGCCGACGAACGACATGGTTGCGTTGGGTTATTTAGAGACTGGAACTGGCGATCTAATCTTAAAAGGCGGCTTGATAAATCCCGTTACTTTGACGGCAGCGGCATTTCCCAGCGATATAGTTAAATCTGGAAGTATAGGCGGCGTTCTGATCACGCCAACGACCATTGAGTCTAACTTTGTGACTGGGGTATCTGGGTTCCAATTAAAGTCGGATGGAACGCTTGAGGCTGGAAATGGTACGTTCAGAGGCGCAATCAATGCTACCAGCCTGACGTTATCAGCAGGCGTCACGATTGCAAAAAGCGTGGTCGGCTTAACGAATGTTGACGATGTAAGCGCAGCAACAATCCAATCAAACACACTAACAGCGGCGACCGCCTCCGACGTTGGGCTTGCGAACGTAGAAAACTTAGACGCGCAGGATCAAGCGCAAACAGGACTGATCGCAGGTACAACGATTACAGGCGGCGGCATAATTATGTCGGAAGGTGGTGCAATAAAGACCACCGGCAAAGATAGCGAATCAAATACCACTAACGGGTTTTTTCTAGGCTATAACGGGAGCAATTACACTTTCGGCGTTGGCAATGCCACTCAGTCAATGCAGTGGAATGGCAGCGACTTATCGGTTACGGGTGCAATCACCGCGACTAGCCTAAATGTAACCGATGCGACAATAACGGGTAGTATTTCAGCAAATAATATAAAAATTGACAACGTCACTTTAGACACAGACGGCGATGGCAATTTAATAATTGCGACTGATGGCGTTGATACAGGTCAAATAAAAGAAGGTGCAGTTACACCGACAGAAATGACTGTAACGAGCTTGGCGGCGATCACAGCAGATCTTGGGACTGTTACGGCTGGATCCTTAGATGCTGGAATTATTACTGGCGATGTTAATGAGTCAAACGTAATTCAAAACGCTACATCTTTGTCGTTTAATGGCCCAAGTGGCGAAGTAACTATTTTAGAAGGTAGTGTTGCAGCTTCAACTGGCGATGGTCACAAAATATTTTCAGTTTGCTCTGGTTACGTTGATTCAACAAGCTCAAAAGTCTATTGGATTAGAATGTATTTACGAGATACGCCAACATCAAGCTATGTATTAACGTCCACCACAAAAGTAAAAGCCACAACAGATATTGCGACACCTTTCACAATAGCAGGTGGTACGACAGCGGTTAAGACTGGCGAGGTCGGTGTAAAAATTACAATTCGGAGGTATGGGTCAAACGGAACAACCCCAGATGGGTCAACGGCACTTGATTATGTCCGAGAACGAACCTGTTTTATTGAAGGTGTCAGATAATGTTTGCGAAATGGGAAAACGGGGAATTAATAGCTGGGCCGCAATCTAAGCCGACAAGTGGTGATTGGATAGAAGTCATTGATGAAGTGCTTGAGTATGATTTCAGGGCGTTCCACAAAAAACTAAGGCTAGTTGACGATCACTTAGAATACTATCTTGAACCGTTTGACTATGACTTTTCAACAGAGAATCGGCAGACAAGGAATGAGCTTTTATCTGAAACTGATTGGACTCAAGTTGAGGATTCCCAACTCAGTGCCAGCAAGAAACAAGATTACAAAGATTATCGACAGTCCCTGCGAGACATAACAAACCATGAGAACTGGCCTAATTTAACCGATGAAGATTGGCCAATTTTGCCGTAAAATACCCAAATAAAGGAGATTAACCGTGTCTAAAATTTCAGAGTTAGAAGATGGTACGCCATTAGTTAGCAGCGATTACCTTATTGCTGTTAGGTCAGGCGGGAATGTCAAAGTGCGTTTGACTTCACTAGATATTGATGAAGTAAATCTAGAAGACAATGAATTCATCCGTCTGGGTAACAGCCAAGATTTGACGATGGTTCATAACGCTTCCAACTCAATTATCAATCAGGCTGGTGTTGGTGATCTGCTGATTCAGAAGGCTGGTGCCACCAAATTAACAATCAATGCTAGCGGGATTGATGTCACGGGTGGTATTACAGCTACCGTAACGGGCAACGAAGACGTACTGACTTTAATTTCAACGGATGCTGATGAAAACTCAGGCCCAAGACTCTCCTTAACTAGAAATAGCGCATCTCCTGCCGATAATGATTATGTAGGCTTAATTGCTTTCAACGGGCAAAACAGCGCAGCTGAATCTATACGAATGGGGATGATTAGAACACAAGTCCTTGACGTTACGGATGGCACCGAGGACAGCACATTAACATTTTATTCACGACACGGCGGAACTGAAACCCAGCGACTAGCCACCACAGCCACTGGCATTGATGTGACGGGTTCGGTCACGGCGGATGGGCTTACTGTTGATGGCAATGCTCGCATTGAGGAAATAGGCGCAATAGCTAAACTGACGCTAGAGCGCGGCGGTTCAGCCAACGCCGCCGATAGTGCGGCAGTGGATTTGCTAGAAACCAATGCTGGCTCAGAAGGCGCTAATTTTGGTGATGCGGCGACAAACGGTTTCAGACTAAAGCTTGATGGAAGCGCCAACGACTTTTTAATTCAGTCGGGTGCTTCTGGAACAGTAAATACAAGGTTTGGTATTGATAGAGACTCTGGAGACATCAGCTTCTACGAGGACACGGGCACGACTCCAAAGTTCTTCTGGGACGCTTCGGCGGAGGCTTTGGGTATTGGTACGACTTTGCCTAGTCAGCTACTGGAACTTTCAGGTGCTACTGCACCTGCCATACGCTTAACCGATACGACCTATAATCAGTATGCTGAAATATCTACTGCAAACGCAGGTAGCCTTATTTTAAAGGCTGATGTAGGCAATGGCGGCACTGGTTCTACATATATTGGTTTTGAGGTTGATGGTGCAAATGAAGCCATGCGCATCGATGCCAGCGGTAACTTGCTGGTTGGACAAAACTCTTCAGCAGTACCCGGTTCAGGTAATACTGTTACAGGTATAAGTATAGCAGGTCAATATGATGCTATTACTATAAGTCGTGCAGATGCTCAAGGACTGATAGTTAATAGGAATACTTCTGATGGAAATCTCGTAGATTTTAATAAAGACGGCACAACCGTAGGTAGTATTGGCACTATCTTTGATGATTTATACATTGGAACTGGAGACACTAATATACGATTTGACGCTACAAATGACGCTATTACGCCGAGAGGGTCTGGTGGTTCT
>Ga0208545_1000395_pt1 | contig 20493 bp, 22 predicted proteins | sample DEB08_DNA_12_FD_185498 | JGI IMG/M metagenome (GOLD analysis project Ga0208545, IMG submission 185498) | Aqueous microbial communities from the Delaware River and Bay under freshwater to marine salinity gradient to study organic matter... | ecosystem: Environmental > Aquatic > Marine > Coastal ... | reverse complement strand
ATAAAGAAGATTAGCAATATGTTCCGTTCGTCTAATGGTAGGACTGTCGTGGCCTAAAAAACCGTGGAGATAGAGGTTCGATTCCTCTACGGAACACTTTATACACCTTTAAAACTGCATGACTGAACACTTTTACGCACATTCAAGTCCAGCTTTATTTAAGTTAATACCATTTATGATATAACTTGCATGATAAACCGTCATTTTCGATCATGATTGATAAGGCCTATAATGCCGCCTTAATCAATCAAGAGGTGTATCGTGGTACTGTATGGGATAATTTGCGTAGTAATTGGTTTGACGGCTATAGCCAAAGATGAATTTAAGAGAGACTCCTAACGGGGTCTTTTTTTGTGGTAGAATGCTTTACCTTTACTGAGTCAAGAAAACTGATATTATGTTAGCGCCAATACAGCAGAAATGCGGGAGGCAAACATGAAGCAGTTACAGATTACCCAACGTATACTAGAATGCGAAGAGCATGGCTGGTATGACCTATTATCTAATATTGACAGCATTACTCAAAACATAATTGAATGCCCATCTGCGACCTTTCAGATTAAAGCGGCGTTAATCCTTTGGTGTGATTCGGTAGATATGAGAATAAACGCTTTACCGCCATACGAGGATGAAATTATATTGCATAATCCATCAATGAATATTAGCCAATCATTTGGAACAGAAATTTGAACGTTGGAAGGCCCACAAAATACGATGATAAATTCTGCAGCTTGATCTGCAAGGTTGTCGGTGAACAGGGAAAATCTGTTACTCAATTTGCAAGAGATATTAAGGTTAGCAAATCAACCGTTTATAAATGGGCTCAAGAATTTGATGAATTTTCGGACGCATTAGACCTTGCGCAAGATTGGTCCCAGGCTCACTGGGAAGATAAGCTTGAAGAAATGATGTATAGCAAAGAAGTAAACGTGCCTTTAGTTAAGCTATATTTTGCCAATAGGTTTAAATGGCATGATAGGCCTGAAGGGGAAAAAGAAGCTGCTCAGCCGATTACAATTAGCATTGTCAATCCGAATGAGTGAAGTTTACCCAACTATCCCGCAATTTAACTATATTACCACTAAGGCAAGATACCCTGCTTTAGTGGCTGGGTTTGGTTCGGGTAAGACCGAGGCTGCTATAAAGCGCGCTATATTTGGTAAGCTGGCTAATCCTGGAACAGATCGAGGATTTTACGCGCCGACTTATGATCTTATAAGAATGATTGCTTTTCCTAGATTTGAGGCAGCACTTGAAGAATTAGGGGTTTCTTATAGGCTATACAAGTCGCCACTTAATTACATTCAAATTGAAGGCTATGGCCGGATCTATTTCCGGTCCATGGATGCTCCGCATAGAATTATCGGCTATGAGCACGCAGACGCTGACGTAGACGAATTAGATACAATGAAAAAGGATGATGCTGCTTATGCCTGGAGGCAGATAGTTGCAAGGAATCGACAGACAAAGATTAATGGCGAATCAAACACTATCGGAGTTACTACTACTCCAGAGGGATTTAAGTTTGTATATGAAACCTGGAAGAAAGACCCAAAGGAAGGGTATGAGATAATACAAGCGCCTACCTCAAGCAATCCGCATCTGCCAAGTGATTATATCCAGTCGCTAAAGGATATTTATCCAGATAATTTGTTATCGGCATACTTAGAAGGCCAGTTTGTCAATCTGCAATCTGGCACCGTGTATAATGCTTATGATAGAATCAGATGTAGGTCTGATGAGAAAGTGCCACAGAACGAACTGTTATGCATTGGGATGGACTTTAACGTCACCAATATGTCAGCGGTAGTCTATATAGTTAAAGGCGCAGAATGGCACGCTGTAGACGAATTTAAGGGCATTTATGATACGCCCGCAATGATTAGAGTGATTAAGGATAAGTATCCAAATCATTCTATTAGAATATATCCAGACGCCAGTGGTCGCAGTAGGAAATCTGTAGACGCGTCTATTTCTGATATATCGTTGCTAGAAGATGCTGGGTTTCGTATATACGCAAATAAAACGAATCCTTTTGTAAAAGACCGGATAATGGCGACTAATAACGCATTTGAGAAAGGTCGATTATTTGTAAATGATGTTGCGTGCCCTGAATACGCTAGATGCCTTGAGCAATTAGCTTATGACGCAAACGGAACGCCAGACAAAAAGTCAAACCTTGATCACTTGCCAGATGCCGGAACCTATCCGATTGCTTTTGAACTGCCAGTAATAAAGCCGGTGGCTGATTTACGCGTACGCTTTGTGAGATAAATTATGCCTGTAGATAGTACTAATCCCCAATACGATAAAGCCATTACCAAATGGAAGATGGTCCGAGACTGTGACGAAGGCGCGGCAGCTATTAAGTCGCGCGCCAAAGGTGCTGAGGGTGCATTGGGCGGCCTTGCTGGAACCGCTTACTTGCCGCCACCTAACCCAACTGATGGATCAACGAATAATAAGCTTAGATATCGCGCATACGTAGAACGAGCCAATTTCGTAAACTTCACAGGCCATACTAAAGAGGGCATGCTCGGCATGGTGTTCCGCAAGCCTTGCACTATTGAGGTTGATCCTAGTATTGATTATTTGCTTGAGAATGCCAACGGTGATGGGCTGTCAGCTGATCAGATGATCAAAGACGCAGCCGGTGAGGCTTTGATGGTTGGCCGATATGGCCTGCTAGTAGATTACCCTGAATCACCTAAGGGCTTAACAGATGCCCAGGTGAGAGATCAGAACTTGCGCGCTAACATTATGCCGTACCCGGCTGAGTCTATTATTAATTGGCGAACTGAGGTTATTGGCGGCGTTAAAAAGCTATCTATGGTCGTGCTACAGGAGCCTGCATTAAAGCCGTCTGATGATGGATTTGAATACGAAGAATGCATGTATCACCGCGTATTGCTCTTGGTAGATGGCATTTATGTGCAGAACCTATACGACGAAAACAACGAGCTGATGTATCAATCATATGGCGCAGATGATAATGGTGATCAAATCATTGACCCTAATATATACCCGCGCAAGTTTGATGGATCATACTGGGATAATATTCCTTTCGTTTTTATTGGCTCAATCAATAACGATGAGACTGTGGATAAAGCTCCACTTTATGACATTGCAGAAGTTAATATATCGCATTACCGCAATTCTGCTGATTATGAGGAATCCAGCTTTTTAGTTGGTCAACCTACTCCAGCGCTTGCCGGGTTGACTCAATCTTGGGTTGATCAAAATATGTCTGGCGGTATTTCGTTTGGTTCAAGGTCCGCTATATTGTTACCTGAGGGCGGCAATGCTACTTTGCTCCAGGCTGGCGAAAACCAAATGCCATTAAAAGGCATGGAGATGAAAGAAGTGCAGATGGTTAAGATTGGCACTCGAATCATTCAAGATCAAACCGGCACTGAAACTGCTGAAGCTGCAAAGATTAGATTCTCTGGTCAAAACAGTAAGCTGGGATCAATTATAACTAACGTTGAATCCGCATTTAATAAATGCTTTATGTGGGCAATGGAGTTTATGGGCGGCACTGCTGAGCCTTCAATTTACGTCAACCGTGAATTTTACGATGCTAGTGTCGATCCGCAATTGCTTATGGCTCAAATTCAATTAATGGATCGCGGCGTGATTGCTCAATCTGACATACGACACTTAATGCGCAAAGCTAATCTTATTGATTCTGAGCGCACAGACGAGATGATTGACGATGAGGCCGATTCGGATAACATGCTGTTTGATGAAATGCCACAGGAAGCTTAATTATGCCTTTGCCTACGCCAAAAGAAAAAGAGCCATTGCGAGAGTTTATTAATCGTTGCATGGGCGATTCGGTGATGAATAAGGAATACAAAGAAAGGGATCAGCGCGCTGCAGTATGTCGGGCGCAATTTGATCGCAAGTATAAAAATGGCAAGTGATAACTATTTAATTGATGCTGCTACTAGGCACCAGGTTTTTTTGCAGCGATACGGCAACGGTCGATCTAAAGATGCAATAAAGCTGCTGAATAGATTGCGCAGAAGCCTCAATGCTCGCTTAAGCCAAGAGCCTGATGATTTTAACGCTCAAAAGTTGCAAGATTTATTGCGCGATATTGATTTGCTGAATAAAGAGGAATTTGAGAACGTAAAAGCTTTGGTTGAATTGGAAAGCATGAGGCTGATACCAAGCGAGGCAAGTTTCAACACTGTAATGCTAAACAATGTTTCAAGCGTTGACTTTATCTCACCAACAGAAGGTGTTTTGGTTGCTGCTGTTATGGCAACGCCAATGGCGGTTACTACTGGAGTAGGCTTTACTGTTGCTGATGCGCTGACAAGCTTTGGGGTTAAGAAGGGAGCGCAAATATTGCAGGCTATTGCTGATGGCGTTTCATTGGGTAGTGGCATGAGGGCTATAACAAAAGAGGTGGATGGTTTAGTACGCAACTTAATGAAACGTCAAGTGACCTCATTAATTAGCACAATTATAAATCATATTAGTTCAACCACTAGATCAGAGCTGTACAAGAAAAATAGCCGATTAGTAGATAAATATGAGTGGGTAGCAACGCTTGATGGCAGAACTACTTTTATTTGTATGAGCAGGGATGGCAAGCTTTATCGAGTTGGTTCCGGGCCTATGCCGCCAGCCCATTTTGGGTGTAGATCAACAACTATCCCAAAGGTTAAGAAAGAATTTGACCTGGGGCTTGATGTAGATACTAAAAGGCCTGCTGTTGGCGATAGTGGAGTTGAACAGGTATCGGCTAAAGTGACTTATGGCGGTTGGTTAAAGAAGCAAAACAAAGAATTTATAGATGAGGCTTTGGGCGTAGAGCGCTCGCGATTATTTCGATCTGGCAAGTTATCATTAGATAAGTTTGTCGATCCAACTGGCAGGGTTTACACTCTGTCTCAACTGGAGAGCATGAATCCCATCGTGTTCTCTGATCTTATAGGCGGTCAGTGATCGTCTGGTTTGTGACCAAAGGTGATAAAAATGAGTGAAGAAGAAACAGTAACGCAAGAAGCAACGCAGGAGCAAGCGCAAGAATCAACGGTAGATCTATCTCAATTAATGGCAGAGAATGCAGCTATGAAAGCCAAGATGGATGAGCTGCTGACTGAGGCTAAAAAAGCCAAAACAGCAAAGCGCGCAATCGAAGAAGAATCACAGGCAGAGCGTGAACGAATTGCAAAAGAAAAAGGCGACTATGAGCAACTGCATAAGTCATCCGAAGAAAGATACCAAGCAACTATTGCGGAATTGAATGATTTACGCGGTAATATTGCGAAAGAAAAGCAGGTCAATACTGCAATGAAAATTGCTGCAGAATTGGCAGACGGAACCAATGCCGAGCTGCTATCTGAGTTTATTGGGCGCAGATTGAAGTTTCACGAGGACGGTGTTAAAGTAACCGATAATTCTGGTAACTTGACCGTTTCTACATTTGACGACTTGAAAACAGAGTTTAAAAATGACGCTAGATATTCGGCGTTATTGAAGGGCAATCAATCATCAGGCGGCGGTGCTTCTGGTGGCTCAAATAGTGGCGGTGCCACAAAGGTAAGAAGTCGTGCCGAATTTGAGGCACTTAACCCCGCAAAAAGGATGGACTTTGTGAAATCCGGCGGAATTATAACTGATAATTGATAGGTAAATTAAAATGGCTGAGAATACTATTTCCTCAATCGTTCCCGATATCTACGAAGCACTTGACGTAGTATCACGCGAACTAACCGGGCTTATCCCCGCTGTAACTATGAACGCCAGCGCAGAGCGCGCCGGTATCAACCAAAACATTGTTGTAGATGTAGAGCCTGCTGGTAACGTTGCAGACATTACTCCTTCTATGACTATACCCGACCCTACTGGTCAAACCTCTGGTTCTAGCATCATCCAGATCACCAAGTCTCGCGCTGCTGAGTTTGGTTTCATTGGTGATGACCAGAAGAAGTTGAACACTGGACCAGGCTACATGGGTACTCGCGCAAACAAGATTGCACAGGCTATCCGCGCTGTTGCAAACGAAGTTGAACTTGACCTTGCTAACCTGCAAAGCACTTTCAGCCGCGCATACGGTACTGCTGGCTCAACTCCTTTCGGCACTGCTAACGATTACACCGATGCTTCAAACGTCCTCAAGATCCTCAAGGACAATGGTAGCCCAGTAAGCGAGAACCAACTGGTTCTGAACACTGCTGCTGGTGCAAACTTTATCGGTAAGCAATCTGCTGTAAATGCTGCTGGTACTGAGTCTATGCTTCGCCAGGGTGTTCTGCTTGATCTTGCTGGTATGCCTTTGCGTGAATCAGCTCAGATCCAAAATAGCGTTGCCGGTACTGCTGCCTCTGCTACTACTGACGATTCTGGTTATGCTGCTGGCGCGACTGTTATCACTCTGGCTTCTGCTGGTACTGGTACTATCGTTTCTGGCGACGTTATCAGCTTTGCAGGCGATTCAGAGAAGTATGTAGTAATTTCTGGTGATGCTGATGTATCTGGTGGCGGCACTATTACTTTGTCTGCTCCTGGTTTACGCAAGGCTATTGCTGCTTCTGCTACTGCTATTACTGTAGTTGCTGCTGCTGCTCGTAACATGGCGTTTAACCGCTCTGCCCTAGTCCTAGCTGCTCGCGCTCCTGCCCGTCCTGAAGAAGGTGATATGGCTGAAGATGTGATCTTGATCACTGATCCGCGCTCAGGTCTGACTATGGAATTTGCAATGTACAAAGGCTACAGAAAAGTACGTTACGAAGTTGGTTTGGCTTGGGGTGTTAAAAACATCAAGCCAGAGCACACTGCGCTACTGTTGGGTTAAGTCTGAAACTAGCCACCTCTTTCGGGGGGTGGCTTTTTAGGAGTTACAAAATGGAAACGGTAAAAGTAGTTAGAAAAGATAGTGCTTATGGTTACGCTGTAATCAATAAGTCTGATATGAACAGATTAGACGTTTTATGGTCTGATAAGCCGCAAGTTAAAGAAACAAAAGCCAAAGCCAAAAAGGGCAAATAATGGCAGCTCAAGGCATTAGACTATCGACTTCAGCAAAGGCCGATACTTCTCACGAATTAGTCACCCGATTAGATCGCTTACCTATTGATAATATTGAAAACGATATTGCTCGCGGTAAGGTTCCTAATGCTTATGGGTTTGCAGCTTTTGGCGAAAGGACGTTTGCAGGCAGTCAAGAAAACGCTGTAATTTGGTCGAATGGTAATTTTACTGGTCCTGCTATTGGCGGGGCACAGATGAGCATTGTAAGTACTAGCGCAAATGACTCTGCTGCTGGTACTGGAATTAGAACAATTGAGTTGCATTACCTTGACGTAAACTTGATTGAGCATGTTGTAACAATAACGCTTAACGGGCTAACTCCTGTTTTAACTGCCGCCACTGATATTTATTTTATTAATGAGATGCATGTTATGACTGTAGGCAGCAATTTAAAAGCTGCTGGTGATATCATAATTTCAAATAGCGGCATTACATACGCTGAGATATTGACGAATAAATTGTTAATGACATCATCGGCAAGAATGGTCCCAAAAGGAAAACGCGGGTTTATTGCTGGCGCTGTTGCTGGCAGTTCAAGTGCTAATGCCGATTCAAGGGTTACAATTAGACTTGTATCAAGCAGTTACAATGGAAATATATTTGTTAATCCTTTTTTGCTGTTGCCTTTAGGCAGTGTAGATTTACAGGATGGAAGTGTCACTTTTTCTTTCCCTGTACCGCCGTCATTTGGCGAAGGTATTGTTTTTGGCCTGACTGCATCGGTAGATAAATCTTGCAGGGTAGGCGGTTCGATTTACGGATGGTTTGAGGACGCATAATGGCGACTATTGTAGTAGAAACAGGAACAGGCTCAGAGACGTCTAATTCTTATGTTAGCGAAGCTGATCTTGCAACTTATGCAGCTGATCGCGGTGTAACTCTGACCGGGACTGCTGCTGTATTAATTATCCAGGCTATGGATTACCTAGAGTCAAAAACGTTTATTGGCACTAAGTCAGATATTGATCAAGCTTTGCAATGGCCTAGATATGGCGCTGAGATTGATAATTATTACGTGGACTCTGATGTTATTCCAAAGTTGCTGAAAGAAGCTGAAATGGAATTGTGCATTGCTATTGATGGTGGAGTTAATCCTCTAGCTAACCAAGGTCGTGAAACTATTCGCGAAAAGGTTGATGGCTTGGAGGTTGCATACAAAGCATCTTCGCGCCCTGACACCTATTTGACTGCAGCTGAAACAAAGCTAAAGAAATTAGTAATCAATACTATGAGGGTAACGCGTGTTTGATTATGCGACTTTGCAACAAACTGCCTCTAGGTTAATTGATAACTTTGGAGCTGTTGCGGTTATAACTCGCGCCAGTGGCTCTACGTTTAACCCTGCTACAGGTTCTTATTCTGGTGGTAGTACGACTACAATAAATGCAAAGTCTGTTAGAGCGCAATTTTCGCAGTCTGAGAAGGCGTCACAGGCAGTGCAAGAAAGTGATATTAAGCTTTTGGTTGAGGCCGGTAAAGGCATTCCGTTGATTGATGATAATGTTTTGTTTGATTCGACTGATTATAAGGTAATTGCTGTTAAAGAAGTTTCCCCGTCTGGCGTGGATGTATATTATGAGCTTCAGCTTAGATCTTAAAGAGTTTGCCGAAAAGACCGAGCGCAATGTTGATGACGTTAAGCAAGCGGTAGCTTTAGACTTGTTTGGAAAAGTAATTAAAGCGACACCTGTCGGAAATCCGTCAATATGGAAAAGCAAGCCGCCAAAAGGTTATACCGGCGGTAGATTACGAGGTAACTGGCAAGCTTCCGTTAACACTCCTGCAACTGGCGTTTTAGATGCAAAAGATAAAAACGGAAATGCTACTATTGGTAAAATGACAGCGGTAATTGAAAGCCAGAAGGGCGATGGCGTTTTATGGTTATCAAATAATTTGCCTTATGCTTACCGCGTTGAATATGGCTGGTCTACTCAAGCTCCCTCAGGGATGGTGAGAACGACTATTGCGGCATTTGAATCGGCTATAGCAAGAGCCATACAGAAGGTTGAAAAGTGACTACAGTATTTAAAGATATTAGCGGCGCGCTTGATTCCAGGTTAAATACTTTGTCTGGTTCATCGCCAGTGGCCTGGGAGAATATTGCTTTCAAGCCCACAAAAACGGCTTTATATTTAAGGCCGACACATTTGCCCGCACCGACAGAGCAAGCAGCGCTGGGCAATAATGGTATTGATCAATATATTGGAATATACCAGATAGATATCTTTGCTCCTGCTGGTAAAGGGAAAGGCGCGGCAGAAACTAAAGCGGATGCAATTGCTGATCATTTTAAACGTGGAACTGATCTATTGTATAATGGAGTATATGTTCGGCTTGGTAATGTATCGCGCAATGCAGGACTTATCGACGAAGATAGATTCGTTATTTCAGTATCAATTAATTATATGGCTCACGTAGCCCCGAGGTAAAAATTATGACAATCGCAACCGGCTCCAGACACGATTTAGCCTATGTCGCCGAATCAACTTTCGGGACTACGCCAACTACTCCTGTATTCACTCCTGTACGCCACAACGGTACTACATTAGGTCTGTCAAAAGATGCTATCGAATCTGAGGAATTGCGCGAAGATCGCCAAGTAGCTCACTTTCGGCATGGCAACAAAAGCGTTGCAGGTGATATCAATTTTGAGATGTCTTATGGCTCTTATGATGATTTGCTTGAAGCTGCGCTTGCAGGTACTTGGGCGACTGATGTATTAAAAGCTGGCACTACTCGCAGAAGCTTTACTGTAGAGCGCCATCACGAAGATATTGGAAAGTACCTCAGGTCCACTGGCTGCAGTATGAATACTTTGTCTTTGTCCATTGCCCCTAACTCAATGGTTACTGGATCGTTTGGTATTGTTGGCAAGGGCTTTGCTGTTGCATCGACTGCCGTTACCGGTGCCACTTATAACGCTGAAACAACTACAGCTCCGTTTGATTCCTTTACCGGTTCAATCACTGAAGGCGGATCTGGCATTGCTGTTGTTACTGCTTTAGAGTTAAGCATTGATAACGGAATGGAGGCACTTTATGTAGTTGGCAGTGACGAAAGCCTTGAGCCATCCATTGGCAAGTCAATGGTGACTGGTTCAATTACTGCTTACTTTGAAGATTCCACTTTAATTGACAAGTTTATCGCTGAGACTGAATCGAGCATTCAGTTTGTGCTTACCGACCTTGCTGGAAATAGCTACACTGTAGATCTGCCAAAAGTGAAATATAATTCTGGCAATCCTGAGGTAGGCGGCCCTGGTGCAATTACAATATCACTTGATTTCGTGGCATTGTACGATAGCGGCGAAGCTACTCAAATTAAAGTTACTCGGGCAGATGCCTAAAGCTACAAGGGGCTTAACGGCCCCTTTTTTATCATAGGGGATGATAATGGATATAAAAGAGCTATACACTGTTAAAGCGCATGAGGAAGGGGCTGAAATACGCATTGTAAGCCCATTAGACGGCAAAGAGACAGATTTCTATGTCTCGGTACGGGGTATTGATTCAAAGCAGTACAGAAACGCTGTAAAAGAGTTTCATCGAAAGATGTTAAACAAGGATGAAGATGCCGAGGTTTATTTGTTGGTAGCCATTACAAAAGGATGGCGCGGCCTTGAGGATGGAAAGCTAGAAGTAGAATTTAGTGAAGACAAGGCAAAAGATTTATATAGCAATTCGCCCGCTATTGCTGCTCAGATTGACCGGTTCGTGGTTGATCGCAAAAATTTTACGATGGGCTAACTGAAGATATTGTAGATTATGCAAAGTGGCAGTTTTGGGCCGCTGGGTATGATGAAGGTTCAAAAGTTAGCCGTTTGCAGAATTTGCAGCAAGTTGAGAAAAGTTTAGGCAGAAAGCCCAAAGAGCTTGAAAATGTGCCAAAGCTAAAGCCTGAATTGCTATATTTGTGGTCTATGTTTGTATCTTTAAAGAATGCCAGTAAGGGTTCAATTGGATATGATGAGATACAAGCATACGGAAACATATATGGCGATTTGTCACCTTTTGAAGTGGACATAATACGCTGGCTAGATACCTTACATTATCAAGAGACAAACAAAAATGGCTGATGTCGCAGAATTAGGAATTAAGATCACTACTGATGGCGTAATGTCTGCCACTCAAGAGCTCGATAACCTAGAAAAACAAGGCAAGAAAACCGAAACGCAAACTAAAAACCTTGGTACTGCTGCAAAAAATAACGTCACCCCTTTCAAAATGATGAAGGGAGGCGCGACTCAAGTATCGTATCAGCTTCAGGATGTCGCGGTTCAAGCGCAAATGGGAACAAGCGCATTTACTATTCTTGCACAACAGGGACCACAGCTTGCATCGGTGTTCGGCCCTGGTGGCGCGGTAGCTGGTGCTGTCATTGCATTTGGTGCGATATTAGCTGGAGCTTTATATAATAGCTTGACCGGCACTGGCGAAGCCATGAAAGCTTTGCAAGAAGACATGAAGGATCTTGAGAGCAATTTCGATAATCTGGGTGAAGCTGCAAAGACTTACGTTAGATCACTTGTTACGGCTAGAGTTGCAGAATATGACAAAGCACTTGCTGAGTTAAACGAGGAAAAGCGCTCTGGCATAAAAGTAACTTATGATGGTTTTTTGGCTCAAGCAAAGGAAACAGAAAGCCAGGAAGATTTTGCCGAAAGAATGCAAATAAACGCGACAGAGATTGAGCGTCTTACCTTTTTGCGCGAAGAAGCTATCAAAAGCATTGATGCCACTACCGATGCCACTGAATCATTAATTAACAAACTGAAAGAAGAAGCAGAAACGCTTGGCATGACTAAGCGTGAAATTGCATTGTATAAGGTTGGAACTGATGAATCCCAGGCTGCTAATAGAGCTGCCATTAATACCTTATACGACAAAATAGAAGCTCACGAGGCAGAGCAGCAGGCCATTAAAGACACTGCTAACTTAAATAAAGAAATGGTTGCCAATGAAGAACGGTTACAGTCTTTATTTCTTAGGCTTAATGAGCAAAAAGCTAAAGCAGATGAAACGGCTAAACAAAACGATATAAAGCGCGAAGAAGATTTGTTTGGAGCTATCGCAAAAATTAATGATAGAAAGATTGCCGAAGAACAACGCGTTCAAGATGCAAAAGATCAGATACAAAATTATGCCTTGGCTAGTGCTAGTAATATGGTTGGCCAATTAGGAGCGATAGCAGAAGAGGGCAGTAATGCACAGAAAGCATTGTTTGCCATCCAAAAAGCCATTGCGATTGCTCAGATTATTGTATCAACGGAACAAGCCGCTGCATTGGCGTCTGCTTATGTTGCCGGTGCTGGACCGTTAGCTTGGCTTGCCTCAGTTCAAGGCATTAGAGCAATGGGCTATGCTTCTGCTGGCATTGTAGCTGGAACGGCTATTGCTGGCGGTAGGGCATTAGGCGGCCAGGTTAGAGGCGGCGAATCTTATCTTGTGGGTGAACGTGGACCTGAGCTGCTGACGATGGGAACATCGGGAAGAATTGCTACTAACGAAAACTTAAAGCGTGCCGTTGGTGGTGAAAGTGTATCTGGCGATAGAAACATTAATGTAAGCTTTAATATTCAGGCAAATGATACCAAAGGTTTTGATCAGCTGTTAAATTCTAGGCGTGGTCAGATTGTTTCAATGATTAATCAAGCCGTAAATGATCGCGGAAGGGCTTCAATAGCATGAGTGGAACATACCCCAGCACCCCGATTTTCCAGTCAATTGGATTTCGTAGTCAGCATTATAATTTATCAAGCGAAAGCGTATCTGGGCGGACTCAGGTTCGCAATATTGGCGGTCAAAGGTTTGAATTTGCAGCGTCATATTCCAGCTTGAAACGGTCTGAGTTTGCGCCGGTCCATGCCTTTATTATGTCGCAGCGCGGTATGGCTGAAACATTTAGTATTGTATTGCCAGAAATTAGCTCAAAGACTGGCAACGCAACTGGCGCTGTATTGACTTCAGCTGTCGAGGCTATTGGTCAGACAGTAATATCAATTGATGGCTTGACCGGCACCCTTAAAGCAGGGGATATGATTAAATTTGACAATCACAGTAAGGTTTACATGATTATCGCTGATCTTACTGGTCCAGGTGATTTGAGCATTCAACCGGCATTGCGAGTAGCCGTCCCTAATAATACCGCTTTGGTTTATGATTCCGTACCTTTTACCGTACGTTTAAATAATGACGTTCAGGAATATGCACTTGGTTCAGCTTCTCTGGTAGACTACGAAGTAGATTTCATTGAGGCGGTATAATGACCAGAGCAATAGACGCGGCAACCATTGCAGAGCTTGCAAAGGATGATTTCAACCTTGCGACATTAATCAAGTTAGATTTTGATACCCCTTTATATATTACCGATTGGGATAGATCTTTATCGGTATTGTCTGCTACTTGGGTTAGTAGTCCGCATTTTATTAGCGCTGGCGATGTTACCGAAACCTCTGATCTTAGGGTTAATTCTGTAGATCTGACTTTATCTGGCGTTGAGCAATCTTATATCAGTATATTCCTTTCGCAAGATTATATGGACAAGCCTATTCAGTTTTATAGGGCCGTATTAGATGATACTGATTCTATAATTGGTGCGCCGATTCTTGTATTTGATGGCCTTATGACTGGCTACTCAATAGATGACACTGAGCAAACAAGCGAAATAACTATCAATTGTGCATCTCACTGGAAAGACTTCGAGAAAGAAAATGGCCGAAAGACCAATGACAACTCGCAAAAAATACACTTTCCAAACGATGACGGCTTTGAATTTGCCGCCAAAACAATTAAAGATTTGAAATGGGGACGTAAATAATGGGCATTGGTTTATTTATTGCTTTATTTGTTGCAACTACTGCAGCTTCATATGTAATGCAACGGCAGGCAATGAAAAAAGCCCAGAAAGCCGCTGATGCAATGGCCGGCGTTCTTGTTAACAAAGAATCTAACATTGAGCCTATTCCGGTTATATATGGCGAGCGTAGAGTTGGTGGAGTTCGGGTTTTTGTATCAACTAAAAACGCTCCTGGTGGAGATCCAAACGAGTTTTTATATATTGCCTTAGCAATGGCTGAGGGAGAGGTCGAATCAATATATGATTTGTATATTGACGACGTGCCGATTACAGACTCAAAGTATTCGGGTTTATATACTTACAACGTGCATACCGGTGCGGATGATCAAGTTTATGATCCATTGCTAACCGAGGCAAATGCGGGTTGGACGTCTGATCACAAATTGAGCGGAGTTGCATATATTGCTATTCGCTTAAAATGGAATAGTAATGTATTTAGCGGCGTGCCAGACATTACGGCAGTAGTTAAAGGGCGCAAGGTTTACGATCCTCGTAGTGCCAATACTGTTTACAGCAATAATCCAGCGCTATGTATCAGAGATTACTTGACCAACAACAGGTATGGTAAAGGGGTTCCTTTATCTGCTATAGATGACACAGCGTTTAGCAATGCCGCCAATGATTGTGATGAATCAGTCACTTTTTACCCTGATGGCGAAAACGGCAAAATATTTGAATGCAACACAGTATTGCAAACAGACGAAACGCTATTTTCTAATATAGAAAAGATGCTAATGGGTTGCCGTGGTTTCTTACCTTATAACCAAGGTTTCTACAGCTTAATCATTGATAAAAGCCGATCAAGTGTTTTTGCCTTTGATCATGAAACCATTGTTGGCGGTATATCCATTCAGGGAGAAACCAAGGAAAACAAATTTAATCGCGTACTTGTAAAGTTTGCTAATCCAGTAGTTGATTATCAACCTGATCAAGCTGTATGGCCTGAGCCTGGATCAACTGAAGAATCTAATTTTCTTGCGGAAGACAATGGCACTTTATTGGTTGAAGAGATAGCGCTTGAAACAATTACCAATTATTACGCTGCTAGGGATTTGGCTAGGGTTATACTCAAGCGTTCGAGAAATGCCCTTAGAACGTCATTTAAAGCCACTAGCGAGGCTTTGCAGCTATCAGTTGGTGACGTAGTAACAGTTACCCACGAAACGCCAGGATGGGACGACAAGCCGTTTCAAGTTGAAGCTATACTGTTGAACTATGATGGCACTTGTGACGTGTCATTACTTGAATACGACTCAACTATTTATACTTATGATTTGGCTGCAGAGCAAAAGGTATACCCTGATACTAACTTGCCAAATCCATTTAGTGTCGCACCACCAACAAACTTAGCTGTTGTTTCTACGACTGTAGTGGCAGATGACGGAACCTTGCTGCCATCGTTAAGGTTGAACTGGACTCGCAGCGCAGATTCTTTTGTTAGTCAGTATGAGGTGCAATACCAGCGCGGATCAGCAATCATTGATCTGGGCAGTATAGCTGATGAATATACAGAATCTGAGAATTATGGGCTGATAACTGCTGCCGCATCTGTTTTGCTAGATTATGGCTCCATTGATGAACCGGTTGAAACCGACGAGCCTGATTACAATTCGACTTTTGTTACTACTACGCAATACATTCTTAAAGGGATTACGCCGAGCGCAAATTATAATATTCGCATTCGGGCGGTTAATGATTTTGGCGTTAAGAGTAACTTTATTACTATTTCGGGACTTGCCGAAGGCGATACAGATGCCCCTGCTATTCCTGATTCAATCGTCGCAACTGGCAGCTTGAGAGAAATAACTATTAGCTGGGTTCCGCCAACTGATCCAGATTATAGCCACGTCGAAATATGGGAAAACTCTGTCAATAACTTTGCCACGTCAAGCAAAATTGCTATAGCGGGAGGTGATTATTTTAGCCGGACCGGATTGGGTTATGACGTATTAAGGTATTACTGGCTAAAAGCGGTTGACTACAGCGGGAATATATCTGAAGAATCTGCAGTATCTTCTGCCACTACTTTGTTTGTTGATACTGACTCGTTTAGTCAGGAAGTAAATAACTTATTTAGTGAGGCGGGTGCTTATGGTATTGAGCCTGTAGCAACTTTGCCAGCAGTGGGTGATTTTGACGGCCAAATAAAATACGAAACTACTTTAAATAAGCTTTATCGATGGGATGCTACCGCTGAGGAATGGACGGATGATATCTTTTCCATTGAAGCTGGAACGGTGGACGCTGCATCATTTGCATCTGGCATTGAGCCAATTAGCATTGTCGCTACTTTGCCTAACCCCAGCGGTTACACAGGGCCTAAGCTTGTATTCTTGACCACTGATAATAAGATTTATCGTTACACTGGCAGCGCTTGGACTTCTGAGATAGCTGCAGCGGATCTTGACGGGGCCTTAGCTTCTGCAAACTTTCCAGCCAATTTGCGACCAATTGAAATTGTCGCATTATTGCCGACTACTGGTAACTTTCAGGGACGCCAGGTATTCCTCACAACTGATAATAAAACGTATCGTTATACTGGAACTGTTTGGACCGCTAAGATTGCAACTGTTGACCTGGAAGGAACTGTATCTAGCCTGCAGATAGCCAATAATGCTGTAACCAATGCCAAGATAGCTGTTGATGCTATTCAAGGTGACGTCATAGCAGCTGGTGCGATTACCGCAGCCAAAATACTTGATGGAGCAATCGATGAGCTTAAATTGGCTAATGATGCTGTTACTAATGCCAAGATAGCAGCCGATGCAATTACTGCTGATGTCATTGCAGCTGGTGCGATTACAAGCGAAGCTATTACCGCTGGCGCTATAACCTCACTAAAACTTGCCGATGATGCTGTAACTACTGCGAAGATTGCCGTTGACGCTATTCAAGGTGATGTAATTGCCGCTAATGCAATAACCTCTGATAAGTTGCTTGATGGCGCTGTAAGCAATTTAAAGATTGCATCAAATGCAGTTACTACAGCAAAAATAGCCACTGACGCAATTACTGCAAGCGTAATAGCTGCAGGCGCAATCACTGAAACAAAGATTGCTAGTGATGCTGTAACTAACGCTAAAATAGCTATTGACGCTATTCAGGGAGATGTAATTGCAGCAGGTGCCATCACTGAAACCAAAATTGGTATTGATGCTGTAACGACAGCCAAGATAGCTAACGATGCTGTTACTGAAGACATTATTGCCGCCAGCGCGATAACTACAACTAAGATCGCGACTGATGCAATTACTACTGCAAAGATTGCCGCCAATGCCATTACCGCGTCTCAACTTGCAGCTGATTCTGTTACTGCAGATAGTATTGCCGCCAATACAATTACTGCGGCAGAAATTTCCGCTGGAGCGATCACAACTGCCACAATTGCAGCTGATGCTATTACGACCGCTAAAATAGCTGCTAATGCTATAACTGCTGACCAAATTGCTGCCGATGCGGTAACTGCTGATTCGATAGCCGCTAACACTATTACAGCATCCGAAATAGCCACTGGAGCCATTACTGCAGATGAAATAGCAGCTAATGCGATTACGTCTGCCAAGATAGCAGCCAATACAATTACGGCAGCAGAAATTGCAGCTAATGCCATTACTACCTCTGAGCTTGCTGCTGATGCTGTTACGGCAGATAACATTGCAGCCGGAGCGGTAGTTACTGAATCATTGGCAGCTGGATCGATTACAACTGCCAAAATTGCAGCCGGTGCGATTACAGCAGACGAGATAGCCGCAGCCGCAATTACAACTGGAAAGATAGCAGCGGGAGCTGTTACTGCTGATGAGATATCAGCCAACGCGATCACCTCTGGAAAGATAGCCGCAAACACTATTGTCGCTGCCGACATTGCCGCCGATGCTATTACTGCAACTGAATTATCCGCAGGCTCTGTCACTACGGCAAAGCTAGACGCTGCCGCCATAACATCAGAAAAGATAGCCGCTGGAGCTATTACGTCAGATACCATTGCCGCCAATGCTATTACTAGCGCCAAGATACAAGCGGGAGCCGTTGTTGCTGACACTATAGCTGCTGATGCTATAACTACTGCAAAGATCGCTGCTGGCGCCATTACAGCTGCTGAGATAGCGGCCAATACGATTACTGCCGATAACATTGCTGCGAATACTTTAACGGCTTCTGAGATAGCCGCTAGCGCGATTACTGCTGATGCCATTGCTGCTGATGCTATTACTGCTGATAAAATAGAAGCCGGATCTATTACCACCGCTAAGATTGCCGCTGATGCTATAACAGCTAACGAGATAGCGACTGGCGCGGTTACTGCTGATTCTATTAGCGCGGGATCAATTACTACTGCCGCCATTGCTGCTGATGCTATTACTGCTAGCTTGATCGCGGCTGATGCGGTAACTGCCGATAGTATTGCTGCTGACTCTATAACATCAACTAAGATTGCCGCTGATGCTGTTACCGCTGGCGCTATTCAAGCTGGCGCTATTGGCGCTGATGCCATTGCCGCTAATGCGATTACTGCTGTTGCTATTGCTGCTGACGCGATTACCACGGATAAGATTGCGGCTAACTCTATTACTGGTGGCTTAATTGCTGCTGCTGGGGTTATTACTGACACAGCGCAGATTAGCGATGCTGTAATTACTGCGGCTAATATTTCAAATCTTGCCGTTACGTCCGCAAAAATATCTAACCTTGCAGTCACTTCAGGCAAAATTGCAAGCCTTGCTGTTGATACTTTTCAGATTGCAGGAAATGCAGTAACCATACCAAGCGGATCAACAACAACAGCTCCTGCATATACTGAATGGGCAACCGGAGGCATTGAAAATATCAACGGAAGCAACTATAGGGTTCCAGTAATAAGTTCAGTTCCTCAATGGCGAGAAATATCTGCTATAACCTTTACGTCTGCTGGAGGAAATGTATTTTTAAGTTTTAGTGGAGAAATGGCGGCTGGAATACAAGAAGACGATCCAGAGGAGCCTAATGGCAGAACAAATATACAATTTCAAATTTTGAGAGATGCAACGGTAATACAGGAGGGTTTTGTTAAAGGCAATTATGTTACAACTTATATTGCAAGCTTAACCACACTTGCTTTGAATCAAATGATAGATAGTTTTGGAAATTCAATTAGCATATCCGCTTTAGACAATACTACTTCAGGCGCTCATACTTGGTCGTTAAGAGTTAGACCTATTGTCCAAGAAGCTAACTTTTCTGATTTAATTGCGGCAAATAGAAACTTCTCTGTATCAGCATTAGAGGTTAAAAAATGAAGCACTATATAGTTTATGATTCTAGCGGGTTAATACTTAGAACTGGAATATGCGCCGAGCAAGATTTTAAATTTCAAGCGAATGATGATGAGCTAGTCATAGAAGGCGTAGCCAACGACTCTACGCAAATGATTATTGATGGTGTTGTATGTGAAAAGCCGGAGCTTGAAGAGCTTACTAATGAAGAGCTTATTTTGATAATGCAGCCAGAAATCAGAGCAAGAAGAAACGAAAAGCTGATAAAGTCAGACTGGACGCAATTTTCAGATAGCCCATTATCCGACAGAAAGAAAGCAGAGTGGGCAACATACAGGCAAGCGTTAAGAGACATCCCGTATGTTTATGCTGACGCAATTTCAATAGATGATATAATTTGGCCAACTAAGCCGGAGTGATAAAATGACTACAGCAGTACAAAGACGCAGAGGCACGACCACTGAACACGCATCCTTTACAGGTTTGGAAGGTGAGATTTCGGTCAACACTACAAAAGAAACATTGGTAGTCCATGATGGCGCTACAGTTGGCGGCTTTGAGCTTGCAAGGGCTGACGGTTCTAACTTTGTTGCATCCACAGTTGACATAAATGGCGGCACTATTGATGGCACTACTATCGGCGCATCCTCAGCCTCTACTGGCGAGTTTACTACGCTGACTGCCTCTGGCGAAATCACAGCCAACGGCGGCATAGCCTTGGGCGACAATGACAAGGCTACGTTTGGTGCTGGTGATGACCTACAGATTTATCATAACGCCAATAATAGTTTTATAGAAGATGTGGGTACTGGTGACCTTTATATAAGAGCCGCTGATAGTTTACGCCTACAGTCTTATGGGAATAACGCCGATATGATTAGGGCTGATAGTGAAGGTGCTGTTAGTCTTTTTTACGATAAAGCTACTTACTCAGTAGCCAAACTAGCCACCACAGCCACAGGCATAGACGTTACTGGTAATGTAGAGTCAGACAGTGTAACTATTGGCGTGGGAGCTGTTGCAGGCACTGAAAAATTACGAGTAAACGGGACTATTTTAACGCTTGGAGGAACAAACTCCGTTCCTGCTATTGGTATAGGCGATGTAAATACAGGCATATACGCCCCGACTGCTGGAACTTTAGGGTGGACAGTAAACGGAACTCAGAAGTTGCTTTTGAACTCCACAGGCATAGACGTCACTGGCACAGCTACGATGGATGGTCTTGTTGTTGATGGTACGTTAGTAGCACCGCCTATTATGAGAATTAACAACACTGGCGGGTCATGGGTTGCTGGAGATGAAACAGGCCGTTTGCAGTTTTACACAACAGATGGAA
>Ga0208545_1000381_pt1 | contig 20698 bp, 31 predicted proteins | sample DEB08_DNA_12_FD_185498 | JGI IMG/M metagenome (GOLD analysis project Ga0208545, IMG submission 185498) | Aqueous microbial communities from the Delaware River and Bay under freshwater to marine salinity gradient to study organic matter... | ecosystem: Environmental > Aquatic > Marine > Coastal ... | reverse complement strand
AAAATAATTGTCTTGGTCTAATCTATCTAGAAGGGCTTGCCCTTTAAGCTGAGAATATTCACTTTCTTTAGAAGCAAAGTCCGTTTGCATAGCCACTTCGGCCTTCGCCAGTTCTCGCTTTTCTTGTGTAACAAGTGCTTTTTCAAACTCAGCGGCTACGCCACCTAGAGCCTGCGCGGTGCGGCCAGTGTTACGCGCTTCAGCGCCGCCAAACATATCTACGTTGGTGTTAAAGCTCTGGGGGGGCGTGATGCGGGCCGTGGGCGCAACCTCACCTAAGTTGGCTGTGCGTGACCCCGGAGATATAATTTTTGGTGCCATTATATGGGGCCGCCCATCATGTTAGACGTTAAAGACGCAGGAGGACGCCCGCCGGGGCTTCCAAAACCGCCACCGGCAAACGTCCTGCCAATTTTGGCAGCGCCTCCCAGCAGCGTAGCCGCGCTGGCAGCGCCGAGGCCCGCCGTAGCCCCCGCAGCCTGCGTGTCAAAAAGACCGGCTTGCGCTTGAAAGTTTACGCCCTGCACTATAGAGCGGTGAGCCTCCGCCTCCGTCTTGTCGCGTATGCGTAGGACGTCCAACTCGCCCGCCTCCGCTAGGTCTGCTAGCAGATCGGCGTTTGTGGAGCCCGGATCGTCCACCAAAAACCCTAGCGCGGCCTGTGACGCCCTCGCAGCGCCCTTTGTCTGCGCTATGCGCCTGCGGTGGTCTTCCTCTTCCGCCGCGCCTCTGTCCCTAATTGAGTCGGCGTTCTGTCGGGCAATAATGGCGTTGTTGCGTGCAACGGCAGCTTGGTAGTTTGCTTGCGCCGCCGCAGACTTAGCCTGCTGCCGCTGAGCCTGCACCGTCATAAGCGTAGAGGCCGCTGTAGCGGCTATCGCTATTACGGCCATTGTAGTGGTTGTAAAAGGCATTATACAGCCCTCATCAGGCAGGCACCCGACACTTCAAACCCAATCTTGTTAAAGAACGGGATGGCCCGGTCGTTATTTATACCGGCGTCCACGTCTATCTTTACAATGTCCGCACCGTTGTCTTTTGCCCAAACGTGGAAATTATCGGCTAGCTGCTTAATCTGCACGCCACCACGGGCGCTTGGAACGCTGTACACAACTAAGTCCTGAGCAACCATGACATCCATAAATAGGTGCTGGTTGATCTCTCCTATCAGCATCGCCTTTAAGTCGTCTCTAAACGACCCTTGGGCGAAGACACCGTCCTGCCCGAGTATCTCCTGCATGATGTGGGCGGTGCGAGCCATGTTGAGCGGGTACGCGTTGTAGGGGCTTTCCGCGTTCATGCGGTGCCCCAGTTCTAGTATCTTAGGGATGTCCGCCGTCGTTAAGTCTTTAATCATTAGTTTCCTCCAACTGTGACGTCTGGGATGAGGGCCAGTACGGTCAATGGTAAAGGATCGGTTTGTTGAATAATGTACTTGCCCTCTTTATTCCAGTCAGGCGGCAGCGTTACGTCTTTATCTCCTGTCAGCATTTCCGGCGGCTGTCCCCAGTTAGCCTGTAGGCCAAATTTTGCTTCGCGGAGCCTATCACGGCTAACCCCCGCTGCGAACCCCAGCGTTTGCTCACACCTGACTGTAAGGCGTGATACCTTCTTGTGCTTTCCTTGTACTGTTTCCGCGCTTGCAGCGCCTGCGTCTAGTCGCAACGTCTCTATTTCGGCTGTGTACGGAAAACCTACGTGTACCCGGCTAGCGGCAGTGGGGAGGGTGACAACGCCACTCGTGACGGTCAGGTCTTTGACGACGTAACCGTTTGCCAGCGCCACAACTTTTTCGCCTTCAAGATGCCACAAAAACGGCACAGTTGTGGAAGCCTTCCGCACTTCACCCCCGGAGTAGTAAGTGCTAAACGCGCTGCCGTTGTAATTGGCACCTTCGTTTTGAAGTTGAAAAGTGTGCGTAGTGACGTTGGCTATTGTAAAGCCGGTCCCGTTAAAATCCTCTGACAGCGCGGAACCTTTAGTGGTGGTGGCGTCTGTCTCGTACACACCAGATACGTCAACCACGTCGCCGTTACTAAACCCATGACTGGTGGCGGTCACCACCACTGGATTGGCTGAAGTGGCCCCGGTTATTGTTTTAGGGCTGTCGAGGCTTGTAGCGCAATCCACAAACACCCAGTCCTGCACGTCGGTAAACTCGCGTTCCGCCATGCGCTCTATATACTTGACGTCTCTGCTGCCTACTTTTCTTTCTACCACAAAATACACGGCGTCGTCGTCTCCCTCTCGGACAGACGCCACAGACTTAAAGTCGCCCTTTGTTACGTGCCTGCTCCAGCCAAAAATTTCCTGCTCACGCAAGTACGTTTGCTGCACACACAGGCCGTCGTCGCGTACGCACCACAAAGATGAGAACGGGGCAGACGCAAAATCCCAATCTACAATAGTATTAAAATCAAAAAGGTGGCGAGCTAAAATAGAGATGTCGTTGCCAGCGTAGGCGTCGGTCTCAAACTTGTACCCTAAATCTCGCACTGTCTGGCCGTGGCACATAAAAATGGCAAGATCGCCAGCCACAATTGGTTTTATAATAGTGGACCCATAGTAAGACTGAGGCTTTATCTGGATAGTGGACGGAGTAATACGGTCATCAACACCTGTAACTTGCCATTCTCCACCAGAAGTTAGCACTAGGAGGTCGGACAGGGGTACAAAATGGCGTATCTCATTCACCTGTAAAGCGGCTATAGTTGCCGTTATTGCGTCGTCGTCCTTTGTCGGACTGGAAACAGCGTGGTTTGTGAAGTTCGCGGTCTGGCTAAAAAATATGCCCTGCCTGTTAGAGTTCGTGTTGCCGAACAGTCGGCGCTGCTGAAAGAACCCACCCGTGCTAGGAAAACTGTTGGTGGACTTAAACGGATTACGCGTTTTCGGAGGCGTGTCGTTTAAGTCTGGGTCTATGTTGTCATCCGTAAAGGTTGTGTCCTCTGTTTTTCCGATAAACCCATAAATACCATTCTTTTCTTTGTAGATTGTGTAACTCTCGGCCCCCGCTGCTGCCGTCCACGTTATCGTATTATCTGCTGTGGCGGCTCCGTTAGCTATTTCGTCGTAAGCGATAAGTGCGGCTCCCCCAGACGTGTATGTGGTAAAGTTTGTCGAGTCGATGTCGTTTCCAGCGGTGTCGGTTAGCGTAATTGTGTGCGTTGAAATAGCGCGGGCTTTAAATCTATCTCCGTTTAGCTCTGTCATACCACCAATGCCAGAAAGGTGTATTTCGTCTCCGTTACTGACGCCGTGGCTAGTAGCTGTAACAACGCAGGGGTTGGCTTTTGTAATTGCGGATATGTTGAACGACGATCCAGTTCCGCGCAGGCTCTCTTCGGCGTTATCTCGGTTCACTGCTGTGACAACGTATGACGCGTTTTCAGAGCCTGTTGTGTTGGGAGAGACTGATATACTAGTTGGGAACGCCTGCTTGGGCTGGAACACAATCTTTTCCAGCGTCCAGACGTCGTTTGCAGTTCTAGTGAGCTCTCTGGGTTCGTGAGACGGGTGTACTAGCGTCATAACATCGGCGGACTGAAAATAGTCTAGTTCAAAAATTTCAGCCGTAGTGTACGGGGTGGCTACTTCAAAGATAACGGAAGCGGTGCCGCCAGACGTGTAGGTAGTAAAAGCAGTTGAATTAATGTTTGCCCCACCTTTGTCCTGTAAGGCAAAAGTGTGTGTGGATGCACTGGCAACCAAAAACTGACGACCGTTAAGCTCAGTCATGCCACCAACGGACGAAATAAACACCTCCGTTCCGTTTGCCAGCCCGTGACTGCTAGACGTCACAACGCATGGGTTGGCTTTAGTGGCAGCGGTAATACTTTTTACTTGGCTGGTGTCTACAACCAGCCCCCCGTCTACCACAACCCGAATATATTGGTTTCCTATTTCTAGGCAATACGTTTCATCGGTGTTAAATTCAAAGGGTATTATTCTAGTAGACAGCGAACTGTTTTTTACTTCGCAGACAAATTTTGTACCGGGGCGGTTGCTGACACCCCCCGAGGTGCGCACAAACATATTCTCACATTTAGCCAAGCTGGTTTGGTATTTGCTAATATCAACGCGAGCCGCTACGGCTTCGGATATCTCACCCCCAGCAAACGATGGCTGAATAATTTTAGTCATTAGGCCCTCGCATCAATCCAAGATGCTTCGGGGGCGTCTCTGTTGCGCCCCTCGCTGCTATCGGTGTCAGCGGCCTGACTAACAACTCGGAGAACCTCCTGATCCAGCGCACTCTTAATATCTAGGCTCCCGGTGAGCGCCATAGCGGTTCGAGCAGCCAGTAAGAAACTGAGTGCCATTGTGAACTCGGGGTCGAAGCGAGTGGTGTCCTCAACCCTAGATGTGTAGAAAAACTCTGCGTCGTCTTGGTCTGTCAAAATCACTTTTGTGTTGTCTTGCAACAACGCTATTTCAAAGTCTATAGGAGCCACGTCTACGCCAAGGGGATTAGAGACGCCGCGAACTTTTACAGCGTCTGGTGGATACTGATACGCAAAGTCCCAAAACCCCGGAACTGTTATGCCAGCTAATTTTGACGGGCTGATATACTTTTTTGCAAATCGCCACGGGAATCGGCGGAGTATCTCGTCTCTAGTGTCGTCAAACACTAGATTAATCTGCTCCGCCTCCGTGCTTTCTTCAGTCAGGTCGGCAATGTCGTACCTGTCGCCAATATGCTGAAGCGCCAGCTTTGCTATTTGAACCTGACTAGCCATGAGTTACTCCTTAGCCCTCTTAGTAGCAGCGGGCTTCCCTTCACTTTCGTGTACTACAACGCCCCGAGTGGGGATTTTAAAATCAGGGGGAAGCTCGTACGTCTCACCTTTTTCAAACATACTGTATCCCTCTACACCAGAATAGTAGTTCTCACGAAACTCCACGGTTTTTGTATTCGCCATTAAAAACTCCTCCAAGAGTGGGGGCGGGCGCAAACCCGCCCCTAACACCCCTTAGTTAGTGGCGTCTGGGTAAGACTTCCAACCCTTCGGATCGAGCGAAAGGAAAGCGTTAATCTTACCAGCGGTCAAAGCAGCCGTGCCTGTCGTGGTTTGGATGCCGAGGTAACGCTCGTAAGGAACATCCACACCAACTGGTACAGGAACAACCAACTCAAACCCGGCTACCAACGATGCTTTAGCAATTGCACCGGACGAGTAGTGAACACTTGCACTACCGTCTGTGGCAATTGCCGCTGCCGCGTCAGAGACGAGTTTAAAGTCAACCGTAGCAGACCCGCCGGAAGTAACAGCCGTGTCTACCTGAATGACGAGGTAGATGGGCTGCCCATTGCCGAGTTCTACCGGATTAGTCGGGGCAGAACCCAAGTCGATTACGTCACCGATAAGATCGGTATCCGTGCCTGAAGTGTCCAACGCAGTTGCGTCAGCAAACTCCAAAAGTTCGTCCATAATCATATGTATTACTCCTTCGATCTGGACCGTTGAACCAACCTAGCTGATCGTCGCTTCGTTAGTCTTGAGCGAGTCAACTCGGCGTATGGGGTAGCCACCCCACGAGGTCTGCATCGTACCCCCAACCATATCCATAGACAGGGTCGAGTTTTTGACACCGTCAGATGTCTGACGCCGCAACATTGACAAAATCGACTTGTCCATGTACCACGCGCAACGTCCAACCGAAGTATTCGGAATTTCAGTTACGGCTTGGTGCATAAGGTCGTTCAAGTCGGCAGAGCTTCCCGAAAGGTCGGCAGCCAAGTTGGAACGGTCGATGTTGGCAATGCGGACGATATAACGCCAGTCGCGGACAGACAGTCCTACGTCCCAGCGATAGTGCGTCCGATACGCCTGCATTAGGCCCGAAGTGGAGCCTGCCGCATCTTGCACAGTGACTTCGCCAAGGTCTCTCTGCTGAATGCCAGCTTTTGAGCCTTTGGGGATGATGCCGTGGCAAGTATTAGGCGACCAGCAGATAAGCCAAATTGAGGCGTTATCAGAGCCTGATCCCGCACCATTAATAATGTTGTCGCCGTTCTCGGCGGACAAACTATTAAAGCGAGGGGCCAAACCAGTAAACTCTTCCGGGGCGGTTGACTCGTCGCCATAGAACAGCTTCGTGGCTAGGGTTTGGTTCATGCCCTCAATGTGAGGACGGTCTTCCTGAAGACGGAAGGACGCAGGGTTTCCGGCCATATCAACAAGGGCCTTATCCACCTGTGAGTAGTCTTCCATCATTCCGCAATTATCCGTGACCTGTACGGCCCGACTTTTGGTCGGCTGCACAAATCCGTACATCTTACGGAAGGTAGGTGAGGGTAAACCGGACCGCATGGAAGTACGGTGACCCGTCGTGAGGTTGCCCTCAAGCCACGTCATGTCTTCCAGAATCTCGTTGGTCTGGTTCAATATTTCGATCACGTCGGCAATGCTGCCGTCGGGATCGGTGACCTTCGCCAAATCAGCGAGGGTCGGGTTCTCGGTGCCAAGCGTAGCCATGAAAGTTTACTCCTTCTCTAGCTTGGTTGTTGCTCATTGAACATAGACGGGTACATGCGTTGCAGGGCGTCTTCATTGCTGGCTTTGTGACCATCGCCTTCAATAAGGGGCGCGTCCGTAATGCTCTTACCCATCCGGTACACGAAACGTAAAAACGCTAGGTTGTTTCCAAGTCCCAGACCGTCGATGTTGTTTGGCCCCGGAGCGTCAATCAAAGACTTGAGGTCATCGCCACCAAACTCGTCCGTTACTTTCTTGATAACGGCAAGGTTAGACTGGAGGCTTCCGCCACCTAACTCGTTGTCTGCCTTGACGTCGTCAGCCCACGAATTTACGCGGTCTATGTAGGCGTTTGCCTGATCGACTTGCGCCTGCATGGTAGCCTGAGCTTCATATTCCACGAGAGACTGAAACTGATCTTGCGACAGCTTCATTTCTTTAGCGGCGTCTTTGAAGGTCTCTACCTTTTTTTGGGCTTCCTCGCTGAGATCGAAGTCCTCGGGCGGTGTAAACTCGTACTCTTCGGGCACACCGTCCGCCCCGTCACCCCCGTCGTCCGACAGCAGGGTTTTGGTATCGTCGGAAGCGGCACTCTCCTCCGCCGCTTCTGCATTCTGTTCTTGAGGCTCTGGAGCTTCCTCCGTTGCCTCTTCCTCTACTACTACTTCTTCTTCCTCAGCCATCAGTATCTCCTCCACTGGCTACGCTCACTTCACCCTGACAACAGTCGCCGTCAGTTACACATTTGCAATCGGCACACTGATAGTGGCCGTGTACCCACACTTTCGGCTTGTCGCACCCGCATTTAGGGCAAGTCAGGTCGTGCATAATACGAGAGTCGGCTATCGCTGTTTGCGCTCTGTCACTCATCAAAATGATTTTCCTGCAACATCTGGATAAAGAGGCTAGGACAATTAGCGCGGGCCTCTTCGACAAGGCTCTCACCAACAGAGCGAGCGCCCTCGTTAAACGCCGTACTATCAGTGCAGTTCGGCACATGGCTCGACGCACTAACGTGGCAGCGGCTATACGCAATTTCGTAAAACCATCTACGACCGCGCTCCGAAGAGAGGATATGTTCAATGTCATGCTTTCTGTCCTCTTCCTGATCTACTGCCTTCTGTATCTGACCGGGGTCAGTGCTGTCCTTTACAACGTGAATAGCCACTACACGGTCTCACCCGGAGGGGCGTCCGCGCCTGCTCCTAGTAAGTCGGTTAAAGCGTTGGGGTTCTGTGTGTCAGCTTCGCTGAGAACTTTAGCACCCTGAGCTAACTGGCTGCCTTGCTCTAGCGCCTGCTGCTGCTGCATTTGCTGCATACGCTCCTGACGTTTCTGCGCTACTTGGTCTTGCCCGTACAGAAGCTCTGGAGACGCACCCATGATATCCGCGTACTCGCGCACGGCAAAGTCCATGTCCACGTTGTCCATAACTTCCGGGTTGACTGCCACAAGATTGCCAGCAAACGCCATTGTTCTCTCGATGGTCGTTGCAGCTACGGCTTGTTGTGCCTGTGCTAAGAGGGAGACGTAGTCCACATCTAGCTCTACTCCGTCGAGCGCCTCTGGAGGATCGGGGAGGAGACCGCCCTCCACGGCGAACTCAAAGACGTCGTCCAGAAGTGGGGTTAGCAACTCTACGTTGCACCTCTGTAGCACAGGCGAAAGCAAGGTTAGCTTTTCTTCATGCCTCTCCACAACCTCTGTAGCCGTCATCTGTCTCCTGTCCGACTGGATCATCATTGCAAACAGGTCCGCGTAGAAGCCCCGCTGTATCCGGTCCTGCACTTCTCGAATGTCCAGCGCCATCTCCTGAATGCGGGGCTGTATTTGATACGCGGGTTGAAAGCCTTGGCTGCCCTGCGTTGGGTCAACGTATGTATTTCCACCCGGAAGCGTGGACGTCGGCTTGCCGCGCAGATTGATCGACGCAACCATCGGCGGGTTGACCATCTTGTCTATGGCCTGAGCCTTACGCTTTTGCTGGTGCTGTAACTGCTTAATATCCCCGAGTGAGTCCATGCCGGGGGATCGCCCATAGACATCCCCCTGTAGGACATCCCAGCGGGGGACGTAGGCAGGCATTTTTGTGTGGCCGCCTTCAAACAGCAGCTTATCGCCGTCGCCTCCGTACTCCATGTACGACGACCTGACGGGCATGTTTAATTGATCCTGTTTGGACATATCGCGCTCTTCGTTACGGCGCGGCTCAATCATATGGATAATTGGTACAAGCTCGTCGTAGTTCTTGCTGTCCCACAATTTCTTGGTGGTGGCGCTAATACCGTCCCAGTCTATAGTGCCGTCGTCCTGTACGCCGAATTTCTCTACTACTTGGCTGACCGTCATGGTAAAGTAGCGGCCTAATGTATCGACTTCGCCAAGATGGTTTTCAGCAATGACATACTCGCCAGCGGTGTATGGGCGGAAGCGTATCACCGTGTCGAAACTACGCTCCCTGTAGAGCGGCGCAGTACCGAACGCGCCCAACTCGGTGTAGACGGTGTGCATGACGTTGTAGAAATTAGAGGCGTTAAGGATAGCCCTCTCGATTTTCTCTACTTCATGCAGCCATACTTTCACGTCGTCCCGTTCCATAAGCGCTTCGTCAGCAATCTTACGTCGGTGCCACGGTCTCGCAGGGCTGGTCATGCCAGACATCATCCCCGCCGCCATCGTTCTTAGCGCCTGCGTCGGAGAGCTATCAATGATCTTGGAGTTACGCTTTCGCCCTCGGGTGTTCGCGCTGTCCTCAATTAAGAACCGCCCACGGCGCGGCACCAGATAGTCGCTTAATTCCATCCAGTGAGAACGCCACGACGAGCGGTCGTTCTCCAGCTTCTTGTACCGTCGGATGATCGGCCCCCTCTTCCCTTTAATGGTAGAGAGGGACTGCAAGTTCTCCGGTGTCGCCAGCAGCGCCATGTTATTGCCCCAGTAGCGTCTTGGTTGTCGTGGCCGTACCTACCCCACCCAGCGGCGTCTGGACGGTTCCGCCCTGCCCGGATGCTATACGAGCCCTGCGTTGCTCATCACGACGCGCCTGCTGCACAGCCTCGTCCGTTTTACGCGCCGCTGGCTTAGGCGGCTCAGGAGGTGGAGGTGGCGGGGGCGGTGCGGGAGCGCCACCCCCAAAACCGGGGATAATAAAACAGCCTATCAGACGGTCAAAGATACCCATTTTCTGTTTCTTTCTCATCAAGTGCTTATACAATTGGTGAGGCGTCAGCGCCCACGACCGTATCCCCAGCAATAGTTTTACGTGGCCCACGCAGTTATTGAGCATAAACGGTCCGCGTTGCGCGACTAGATTGACGCTCGTCTCTGTAACTTCATAGCCGTGCTTGAGATAAAACCCGGCTAGGTCGTAGTCGTCCTTTGCTAGGCACGCTATGCGCGGTGACCCTTTTCCCCAGTCATAACTTACCCAGTGCCCCCGCTGTCTATCGCGTACCGCACACCACACATGACGCCTATCTTTGTGCATAAAGCGCTGTAGTGGGTGGGAGTTCTCCGCGTTAAATACTATCAGGGCATCCATAGCCTTCGCCTATACCACATTTCTATGCATTGCGTCTAGTCGTATGGGTTGTAGTCGGTTTGGGATCGCTCTCCGTCGCCCCTGTACCCCCGACGCGTTGGTGCGACGGGCATCGCGTACGTCAAAGCCAGCGCATCCGCCAAGTCGGGTGACGCAATGCCGCGCTTCTTGGCATCCTCTTTCTTCTCAAGCTGTATCTGGTTGCGCGTGTTGAAGCCGTACTCCAGCCCGGTCATGTCCGTCACTAGGTCGTCGTTGTCGGGTAGGCGTATGCCGTCCTGTATCGCCGTCCTCATATTGCCCCAGCACTGCGCCCGCATGTTGGCGTACATACTCTGCGTTGCCTTCGACCCGAAGTTGATCTCGATGACGTTGAGGGCTAGCTGCCTGCACCTGTCCACCACACCGCCGCCCACACCGCCGCCGTCTATGAAGATCGCGTCGGGTCGTCTCTCCGCCGCGTGCCGTGCTACCTCGGCGGCTAGGGTCATGGTGTCCACGCCTCGGTAGGTGTGCATCCCTTGGCTCTCGGCGTCCCGGCCCTGCCTGTAGTAGATGACGGACTGGTCGTCACCGAAGCGTGCCACGTCCACGCCCATGACCAGCGGGTCGTGTGGCTGTACCGCAACCTCCAGCCCGACGCAGTCCCGCACGGCGGACGTAGGTATGAACTGTAGCTCGCCAGCGTCGGGGAACTGTCCCAACACCCTGACCTTCACAAAGTCTGACGAGACGCCGTAGTCCTCGATCCACTGATCGAACAGGCCCTTGTTCGTTATCGACACGGTGCGGCTGTCGATGTATCGGCGGGTGTACCGGTGTCGGTAGCGGCCTTGCATGTTCTCGTAGAACCGCCCCGTGTTCCGTGTCGGGTTGCCGAAGTCAAACGTCATCGGCTCTCCGTCGGTCTGCCCTCCCTCTCGGACCTCGAATATCTTGTCAGGGATACCAGACGCCTCATCAAATATGTAAAAGGGTGTCGCGTTGGCTGCGTGCAGGCCAGCGAACGCCTCGCTATTCTCGACCTTCGCCGTCTGCGCGTCGATCCTCCAAGTCTCACGGTGGGCATTGTGGTACATGTTCATCGATCCCGCCCCAGCGTTCAGAGTGTACCAGTGCTTCGTGATACCGAGGTGGTGCCACTTGGCTAGCTCGGACCACGTCTTGGTTCGTAGCTGCTCTGAGGTGTTGGCGGTCAAGATGCCTTTCGAGTAGGGCCGGGTGTCCATGATCCACCGTACCAGCCAAGCGACTAAGCAGGACTTTCCGATACCATGACCCGACGCGGTTGAGTAATTGATGGGTGCGACGGGCGTCGATCCGTCGAAGCCTCGCTTCGTCACATCGACGCTCAGTTTGTTGAGGAAGTCCCGCTGCCACTCGTCGGGTCCGTCGAACCCGGCGAGCGAGCCTGACCCCCAAGGATAGCTGACCAGCACATGCCGCAGCGGATCGGCGTAGCACTCGGCCATCAGGTCGGCTAGCTCTACATCAATGTTGGGGTCCGCGCTCAATCTTCTCCTCCAATCGATCGATCTTCCATGACTGCACCGCGTTGGTGACGGCGCTGGCTGCCGTCGTGACTATGGTCACGACGCAGCCACCGAGCAGCAGCACGACGGACAGCATCACGATGCTCAGGCACAGGGGCCGCATCAATGGACGACGTCCATGTCTACGGCGGCGCTGTTCGCCATCGTGTACCAGCGCGGCGGCTCTGCGTCGTGCGGCAGGACGGCGGGCAGATGGTCCGGGTGGGTCAGCATGACGAAGCCTTCCGGCCACACTGTGACCTCTGCGCCGTCAGCGTCGGCTAGGTAGTGAGCCGGGGGCAGCGCCGCCCATTCGGACAGCACTTGTATCGGGTCCATGTCACCCAGACGCGCCATCAGAGTGGCTCGTACTCGGTGTTGGCATACACCGCGTCGTAGTCGGCTAGCTCCGTCGGTCCGGCGCAGGCGTAGTCTGGATGCTGCGGATCGCGACTAGACGCAGTCTCTCGCGCTCCGCAGCAGATGCAGATACGCTGCGGGCCAGCCCCCGGTAGGGGCGGGCCCCAGCTATGTTGTGCTGCCGTCATCGCGGCCTCCGTTGATCGCGACTAGACGGGCGCGGCCTTGCTGGATACGCTCCGACAGATCGGTGACATTGATGTTCGTCTGCTCCCGCTTCTCGGCGGGACGTAGCTCCGTCAGGACCGACATTTCTTTCAGCGCCGAAGTCATCGCTCCCGGCTGATCGGTTTGCTCCGCTAAGTCGAGAGCATCTTCCAGCCGCGAGAGAAGATAGCCCAAGTCTATCGCCTTATTTTCTCTCACTTTCTGCACCGCTGGCTTGTTTAAATCATCTACTCTTTGGGAAACCATTGGGTGAGAACGCAACTTAGAGCTTTCTTCGTGAACTTGCTTGTCCGTCATATTTATCACGTTGTAGCAAGCTCTGTACGCATCAGATTGATTGGACCCAGAAACAATGGCACGAGCAAAACCTTCCTGCTTCGCCGTCAGGTTTCGGTTTCGCTTGGAGGCACGATCACCTCCTCCCCCTAAATTTTGGTTAGCCAAGTTCTCAAACCCAATGCTCTCAATCAAAGCCTGCTCAGCATCGAGGGCATCGCGCTCTTCGTCGTACCAGCCATTGATAATGGACTGAGGCTTCAAGCCAGCGTCTTTGATGTCACGAATAATGCGTGCCTTCTCCCCTGCCTTTTCAAGATCAGCAGGCAGCTTCTTCATATGTTGAAAGCGCCGGTTGGCATTGCCTTTGCCCACGTAGAACGGCTTGAGGTCACGCGGGTCAATCAGTGTGTAAACGTAATATCGCATGTCATCACCTTACTCTGATCGCGCACGCTTCAGCAAGTGGAGGACCGTGTCCTCCTCCATGACGTAAAGTCTGCGTTCTCTGTCGGCTCGCAAAACCAAGAGGTCTGCGTCGTCCTGATTTAGCGCATCGTATAACAGGCGGAAGCCTGATCCAGTTTTGCGGCGCTTACATTCGACCGTGTAAGTGTCGTCTAATTTTAGATCGCCCTCGAAATCCTTGCCCAGTCGCTTGTAGGCACCGCTGGCAAACACACGCTCGCAGGCTATGCCCTGATCTTTCCAAAAATCAACAGTCTCTTTCTCAAGCGCGTAACCACGGCGTCGGTTGTTTTTTCCTGTCATGTCATCTCCTCTAAAAGCTGTGTACCAAAAGCCCCACCCGAGGGGGGCTTCGGTACGAACGTAGCCCTCCCGTAGGGAGGAGGGCCATACCGAATACCGAAAGGGCACTTTTCTTCAACAATACCAATAAGTTAACGCCTTCGGTACGGCCTTTCGGTACGTTCGGTAGTACCGAAAGAACATTGTTATATATCAATGCGTTACACTCGGTATCGGTATCGGTACTTCGGTACATACCGAAACTATTCCTCCATTTGAACGATCCGAAGCTGCCACTTTTTGCCCTCCCGTAAGATCGTTATTTCGTAGTCGCCTCGCCGCGTCGGTGACGACAGCCGCTCAAATAGCTTAGCCAACTCGCCCTGCACCTTGTCCTTGTATGGGGGCCAACCGGGAGTGTCCTTCATCGGGTCACAGATATTCTTGACACCTGTAACTCTGCCCTCACCGAAGTTGGCAATAAGCTCGTCCAATATAAGAGAGAAGGTTGCGTCCTCGTCGTTCGCCACCGACAGCGCGTCGAGGGCCTCTGCCTCACTGGATATGTGACAGACACCAATGTCCCTGCCCTCACCTTCATTCATTTCTTGACCCACCAACTCCATGACAATCGGCGGGTGCCCCTCTCCCTCTCTGACCTTGGCAATATCAACCACCACGAAACGCTTGAGGCGCAAGCGGAGGTAGTGCTGCTTCCACGCTGCGGCGTCCGCGCTGCCCTTCTGCGGCGTCCACTGATCCATAGTCCACGAGAAGTCCAGTGCTGCACCGATTGCACCTGATCCACGCAATGCTTCTAAGTCGCCACGGTAGCCTTCCTTCTTGTTCTGCTTCGGTGTGTGGTGGGCAAAGATCGTCGCTACACCTCGCTTAGGCGACGACTGCACGAGGGTCAGCGCCTCCCGCACAGTCTCTGCCATCGCGCTTGAGTTCTCGCCGCCGTCCACGGCGTCGGCGAGCGTCACGTACGGATCGAGCAGCACCAGCCCCGCGCCCACCTTGTCGATCATGGCGGTGAGGCGAGAGACATTGTTTCGATTAATTTCCAAAGTTCGGGTCTCGTTTAACTGCGCCAACTTGAAAGAGCCGACGGCCTTACCCCTGACAATGATGGGCTCGCTGTCCTCTAAATCATAGTGCAGCGCCACTGCCTTGATGCGACGTAGGATGTCCTCGACGTACTCCTCATTCGCCAGCCATACCACAGGCGTCGGCTCGCATGGCTCCCATCCCAGTATGTCAGTGCGACCGGAGGCCACGCAGGCAGCCAGCAGAGCCAGCCACCGCGTCTTGCCCACGTTGCTGCTACCTGCCAGCGCACCGCTGTTCATCTTTGGTATGATGCCCGGCACCAGCCACTCGACCGGCTCTATGGTGCGCTGGTGTAACTCGCCCAGCGTGACCGAGTGGAACTCGTCCTCGTCTAACTCTATCCCCGCAGCAAGCGCCGATATCTCATTGGCTGTCGGGGCCTGCTGCGGGCCGATAGGGCGGGATGAGGCCGCCAACATACGCTGTGTGTCTAAGAACGACGGGCCGTCGTCATCCACCGCCCGCGCAAAATCGTCGTCCACCGAGAACACCGCACCAGCCTTCTCCACGGCGGTCACAACCAGATGCTCGATCTTGCTGCGGCGGTCCACCCAGTCTAGGTGTCGCGGGTGGTCCGGGGCCGCCGCCACGCTCGCATCCATTAGCGCTTGTAAAGTACCAATGCTATCCGCTGGAGTGATACGACTAGACGCCATCCGCATGGACAGGCTACGCAGCGACGGGTATAGGTCGGTGGCCTCGGCTATCCGCGTCATAAGCTCGTCGTCTGTGGCGTTGTTGTAGGCGTCCGGTCCAGAAAGCAGACCCGTGCCGCCACGCGCCACCATAATCTCCTCCAGCACGTCTAACGGGAAGACAGCAGGCTCCGCATCGACAAGGACCGAGTAGCCCGGCGTACCCGGCCAGCAGACGTATCCGTTTCCCCCAGCCTTAATATCGACACCGGGTCGCAAAGTGCTGGGCCAGAAGACCCCCGGCTCGTGGCGAAAGAAGAAGTGTAGGCCGCCGGATCGTGTCGTGTGCGTCAGCGTGTTTGCCAGCCAGTCGTTCTCGGCAACCCACGCCTCTAGCTCTTTTGGGTCTTTATGAATATCCACGTCTACGCACAGCAAACCAGACATATCACCCATTGGTACGGCTATCTCTTTTGCACGCTGGTGACTAAACAGGCGCTTCACCTCGGCTGGGTCCTGCGTGGCTATCTTGTAGCCACCCTGCCCCCGCTCGACGCCCAACTCTTCGTTTGAAAGCGCCGGGATTTTGTCGCACGTAGGAAACACGGGATACGACTTAGCTACGGACAGCGCCGTCTTGATAAAACCGACGTCCGCCGATATAACAGTGTTTGTAGGCATGGTTAATTCCTCGCTCGGTTAACCTAGCCTCTGACGCAGCAACGTCAGCCCATCGCGCAGATTGCACAACGGATGAAAGACTAAGGCTCGCCATGAAAATGACGGGCCTTAATCTTTTTGTCAATGGATGCTGACCGGACGGTGTTTTCGCTCAATTTTGATTAAATCCCCGTCCGGTATTTGCTAGCCCACCCGGCTGGCCCATTAGGCGGGCCAATCGTGGGCCAGTGGGCCACTTGAAAATAATTTAAAAATGGGGTTGCAATCAAACACTGACAGCATTATATATTGTGGAGGGCAATACCGCCCGGAAAAATGGAGGTCCGAAAATGGACATTAAAGTTTACCTTCCCTGCCAAGAGTGTGACGCCCTCGGAGTTACCGAGACCCGCGTCGGCGTTGACCGCTACATCGAGAGCGACTGCTCGTACTGTGACGACGGACTTGTCGGATACGACGAGCAGTATGACAGCATTGAGGACGCTGTTGCGGATTACCCCGACGCCATCCGGCTCGTCCGCACCGACGGAGTTGCAAAATGATTAAATCAATTTTCTCCAACGGCTACGAAGACATCTACACCGGCAAGCGCGCAGTCACCGCCGGGTGGATGGTCATCACACCCAGCGACACAATCCTTTCCGGTCACAGCATCGACGCGAAGACCGCCGAGAAGACCGCCCGCGCTGCCGCCGCCGACCGCAGCCAACTGCACGTCGCTTATAACGCAAAAGGCGGCGTGCCGCTGTTCTATTTGCAAGCCCGCGAGCAGCACGCCAAGGACGCCGGGTACAAAGATCATCGCGATCTGGTGCAGTCTGTCAAACGAGGCCGCGCGGCGTTTGTCGAGAAATGCCACATCGAAATTGTCGATATCGAGCAATCTCGGACAGTGGACCCTAATACCGTATATCTCGATTTCAACGAGGTCTTCGGCAGCTAGTCCCGCTGGATCATCCAGTGGTCACCCGAAAAGGAAACTCAAAATGAAGATTAGACCCGTAAAACACGAAGGCATGTTCCCCAAGAACCGCTACTGTGGCCCAGCCGCCATTTCAATTATCTCCGGTATTTCTACCGGAGAGGCGGCCAAGCTGCTGCGTGTCATCACCGGAGCCCGCGCCATTCGAGGCGTTTGGACGCTGGACCTAGAGATGTCGCTGGAAGACTTGGGTTACGAACTGTTGCCTTATTATAGCCCACGTCACGATAGCGTTCCGCGTAAAGACCGACCAACACTTGCCCGTTGGCTAAAACAAACCAAAGACAACCGCACCAGCGGACGCGTCTTCCTAATCGTCGCCGGGCATCACTTTCAAGTTGTCAGCGGCAGGCGGTACTGCTGCGGCAGGACGAATAAAATTGTCTCGATACGAGACGAGTTGGTGAAGCGCCGTGCCCGCGTAGCCGAGGCGTACGAGGTTGTGAAGTGCGACCCCACGCCAAACGATCTCAACAACTGGAACGACATCAAAAGGGGATATGCGTGATGAGTAACGAAACGTACGAAGAGCCGTGCTTATTTTTAGAAGATCGCCACGAGGTAATTTGTATGCTCAAGGGGTTGCGCGATTTGCAGCGGCAGTGCCGGATCAGCCGAGACAAAGACCCCGACTTCCAACCTGAGCCGGGCCGCGTCGATGTCAACGTGGCAATGTTGAAGACCATCGGCGGCTTGATTTACGAGCTAGAAATTATTTTGGAACAATTTTATTCAAAGGGGGTTGATATCAGGCACTGACAGCATTATATATTGTGAAGGGGCAGAGACGCCCACCAACCAACTAGGAGGTCCATCATGGACAACGTAACAGCAATTATCGATAGTTTAGGCGCGTTGCAGGCGCAGCGCAAAGCTCTCGAAACTGAGGAGAAAATCCTCAAGGAACAGATTGTCGCCATTACCGGCGGCAACGGCAAGGCCGAGGGCCAAGCCTTCAAGGTCGTCGTTACGACGGCGGACCGGTCTACCTTGGACATGAAGGCGGTGCGGGAGAAACTGACCCGCCAGTTCAAGGCGGCCCACACCGTCACGAAGAGCGTGACGCAGGTCAAGGTGGCTAAGAAATAGGAGGACAGTCACCATCCCAACCAGCCCCGCTCCAGAAATGGTCGGGGCTTTTGGGGTAGAAGCAACACTAACTTGGAGGTCCATCATGGACATCAATACCCTAATGTACTCACCCGTCACCGGTCGTGACGAGGTCTTTAAAATTCCGTTCGACTTTGATCCGTCAGAACACAAGACGGCGAAGGCCGCCGCTACCGCCTTCCATAAGGCGCTGCGTAAACTGGCCGCCGACAGCGGCCACAACCCGGATATCGAAGTCCGGTTACTAAACCCCGAGGACGCCACGGACTTTGTCTATGGCCCTTTCTGGACCGTCGTCTACGAGGCGGGCCCGTATGATTGGGGCGTGTCTGCCTCGATGCAGACATTCAATCGTGATGCCGGTTGGTATAGCGAGCCATATCACCGTTTCGACTTGTCGTTCTATGATTGATTTTCTCAAAATGCTGATGGAGGGCGTCGTATTCGTCGCCGCCCTCCTCGTCCTTTCTGTACTCATCATGTTACTCGGGAGCATTTGATGAACAAAAAAGTTTTGGATTATGTCTTAGCCGAATGGCACGACGTCGTCGGTAAAGTTGCCGAAGGCCGAGACCCACTGCTAGAGGTGGGATACGCCAATTTTTATTGCACTCATTGCGACGACTTACGGAGGATTAAAAATGAAGAAAGTAGTAATTGAGAGCCCGTTCGCCGGGTCCACTAAACTCAACATCGCCTACGCTAAGATGGCGGTATACGATAGCTTGTCGCGGGGCGAGGCACCGATAGCGTCTCACTTGCTGCTGGCGGCACACGGCATCTGTAACGATGACGAGCCGTACGAGCGATCGATGGGAATTGACGCTGGCTTGGCGTGGCACAGTGTTGCAGACGATATCGCTTTTTACACTGATCTCGGGATGTCGCCGGGTATGGAAGCGGCCCAAAAACACGCGCTTGAAAACGGCTACGCTGGGAAAATTGTTTTTCGCGCCATGCGAAACAAACACTGTGACGTGGCTGCGGCCATTGCTGGGTATTTAAATAAGGAAATTGCGGATGTATCCGCAATAGACCTTGAAGACTTTTTCACTGGCCTTGGGACGTCCGGCATGAAGGGCATGGAGTAAATACCGTGATGTTTGAGCGCATCCTATGGATATCTTGTCTTGTCGCGCACATGGCAATCATTGTGCTGGGCGTGCAAGAGATAAACGCGCTCCGCTCACGCGTACTTACAGCGGAGGCTATAATTTTTGATTGGAGCGAGAACTACGTTATCTGGCCCAAGGGCGGGGTCAAAACAAAATAATTTTCTTGATGTCGGCATCGGCATCGTGTATCAGACAGTGACAACTACAGGAGACCATCATGGTTCAATTGCTACAGCATCAAGTTGAGGACGCAAAATTCCTCGCAGCAACGCCCGGAGTTCGCGGGCTGTTTTCCGGCATGGGGTCGGGTAAAACCCTAACGGCAATCGAAGCTCTTTCTGAGGTGTTTCACGTTAATGCACAATACGATGGCGACCCCGGACGGGCTGTTGTTATTGCCCCCCCGATAACGCTGACGATGTGGGCGGAGGAGATTTACGAACACACCGGATTATCCACACAAATAATTCGGAAGGGGTCAGACGAAATTGACCACGACGCCGACGTTATTATTTTGAGCTACGACCTTGCCACTAAGCGTGCCGACGAGTTTCATGGTCATGTTTTACCTACCGTGTTGATCTGCGACGAGGCCCACGCCCTCAAGAACATTAAGTCCAAGCGCACCAAAGCTATTCTTGGTCGCGGCGGTCTGTGTGAGGCGGCGGTGTTTACGTGGTTGCTCACAGGCACGCCGATTACTCGATACAACGACGACGTGTATGCCTTCCTGTTGCGTGCTGCGGGACCGGAGAGCTTTAGGGAACGGCTTGGCGGCACCGACATTGACCGGTTTCGTCTGCATCACTGCGTCACTAAGTTGAAGAGCTTTGGTCGCGGCAGGCCCACGCCAGTGGTTGTAGGTAACCGCAACACCGAGGAGTTGTCGGAGTGGATATTCGACGGCGGGTACGCTGTGCGGCGTGAATTGCAGGAGGTCTGGGACGCCATGCCAGCCCTTACTATATCGCACTTGCAAGTCGGTTACACTGCGTCGTCCAGTCTCAAGCGCACACTTTCCCAGCTAGCAAAGCTAGACTTAGACGATCTGGAGGACAGCTTGGTGTCGGGTGACGGCCACATAGCGACGGTCCGTCGTCAGCTTGGGGTTGCCAAGGTGCCCGCCAGCGCCAAGGAAATTGTGGATCGTGTCGAGGCAGGCAGCAGCACCCCCATTTTGGTTGGCGCTATCCATCACGACGTTATCGACGCCCTCGACGTCTATCTCAGCAGCGCTGATGTGGCGCACGGTGTCATAGACGGACGCACTCCAATGCTGCAACGCGACAAATTAATAGCCGCCTTTAACGCTAACGAGATCGATGTTTTGATTGGGCAGATTAGTGCAATGGGCGTCGGTGTGAATTTGCAAGGGTCTAACCATATCGTGGAAGTAGAGACAGACTGGTCACCTGCAATCATGGATCAATTTCGTGCCCGGTGCCACAGAATGGGGCAGAAGAAATCCGTACACGTTGACGTGTTCCACACCGACACCAACCTAGATCAGGCTATTCGGCGCATCCAAGCTACCAAGCGCCGGGATCAGGCAACCGCGATGTCTGCGGCATGAGGACTGGACACACTAGGCAGTTTAAGTGGGACGAGGTGCCAGACGCCTCGGTCCCCGCCGCCGTGCGCGGTTGCATAACCAGCCTCTACTTTTGCCTGCTCCAGAGGGCTGAGCCCGAAGACTTGGGGTTCAACATTTCTGAAGTCAGGCAGCTTGCTGAGAGGTTAATTTTGGGTTTGGATCGATTAAACGAGAGTGTTAAAAACCACCCCCCTCGATTAGACGAGGGGCTAGCTGCACCGGGACGACCAAAGGGACAACGTTTTGATTAAAGACAGTGTTATGAAGGGACGCGCTGCGTTAGAGGCGCAGCACGACTGGGG
>Ga0208545_1000380_pt1 | contig 20770 bp, 23 predicted proteins | sample DEB08_DNA_12_FD_185498 | JGI IMG/M metagenome (GOLD analysis project Ga0208545, IMG submission 185498) | Aqueous microbial communities from the Delaware River and Bay under freshwater to marine salinity gradient to study organic matter... | ecosystem: Environmental > Aquatic > Marine > Coastal ... | reverse complement strand
TTACTTGAAGTTGCAGACGGTGTAATACTAGCACTTATAAATTCTGTAATAGAATCTTCTGAACTTATTGCTGTTTGTGATGTTTTAATTGTTTGAACAACTTGCAAAACCTTACCACCTACACCAGTTCCTAAGCTATCTGCTATTAATTTTGTTATTGCCATAATTATATTCCTATCATTGCTTTGACTTCATCTTCACTTAAACCTAAATCTAAAAGTTTTTGTTTGCCAGATGCTTTTTTAGTTTTTGCGTCTTGTTTTTCTTGTTCTATTTCAGCTTCAACAGTTGGTATCATAGCTTCAATATCTTCTTTTGATATTGGAGTTGTTCCATTTAGCCAAGTAATTTGGTTTATATCGTCTGCATCAATATTAAATTCTGCATTAGGATTTATTTTTTTAATTGCTAAATCAATCATTATCCAGCTACCTCCATTACAGTTATCGTTGATATTGCTCTTATTCTGTCAGCAGAATCGTTATCAGTTGCACTACGATTAATGTAAGAAGATGTTGTAACACTATCTGATTTTTTAATTGAATATGTAATTTCTGATGTTGATGATGGAGAATATAAAAAACAAAAAGGAATTGTATAAACTCTCCATTGTTCATTACCAGTACCTAAAAAAGCACCACCTCCAAAAGTATTTCTTCTTCTACTTGAAGCAGCATCACCTACACCGATAGCTGTTGCTCCAGCATAAAGTGTATATCCAGCATCACCTGTTGTTCCACCAACAGATAATTGTCCAGTTATTAAAACTTTATTAGAAGTTGAGGAACAAGTTAAAGCTGCTGTTAAGCCAGAAATTTCAGTTAAAGAAGTTGTTGAAATAGTCTGAGTATCTGTTTTAACAGTTTGAACAACTTGTAAAATTTTACCACCAGTACCACTTGCTAATTTAGCACTTGTAATAGCACCATCAACTAACTGACTTGTTCCAACACTTGCGTTTGGTGGATTAACAGTTTGAACAGCTTTACCTAAATACACACAGTACATATCATCAGATGATGATGTAGCACTTGTTAGTGTTAATGTAGTACCACTTGCTGAATAACTAGTTGTAGGTTCTTGTCGAACAAAATTTATAAATAATGCTAACTCATTTGCATTAGCAACTGGATTATCCAATGTGTAAGATGTAGTCGCACTTGTACTAAAGTCTTGCTTTTGAAAAGCACTATAACTTTCTGCAGGTTGATTTCCTATAAAAGGCATTTATCTCCTATGAACTAATTGCATCTACTGTTGATACCCAAACATCTAAAGATGAAGCTGTGTCTGATACTACTTTTAAAGCATCACTAGCTTGAACAACAAATTTAGCTCCACCATCTAAAACTTGTAATGATGAACCTGCAGGTATTGGTGCGTCTTTAACTAAGTAAATATCGTTTGAACCATCATTGATATATACAGATGCTACAACAGCTGATGTTGTTACATTTGAAACTGATATACCAACTACTGTATCATAACTGTCAGCAGTAAATAATGTTGCAGCTCCTGTTCCTACATCATTGCTTGTGTATCGTCTAAAGTTTTGTGCCATATATCTCCTTTATTATAATGCAATCGCCATGGCTATAGCGAATCCATTTGTTGCTAAACTAGAAGTATCAGTAGATTCAATATTTGTCCACGCACTTCCATTATAGTATTTTAATACATTACTTGTAGAATTATAGAATAAATCACCTTCATCTAATGATGAACTTGGATCACTAGATCCTATTCTATATCGTTCTGCAAAACTATTAACTCCAGAAATATTATTTGCAACAGTTGTTACATTAGTTTTAATACCTTCAATAGCATTTAAATCAGATACAAAATCTGAAGTTGCTAATTGATTAAGATCTGAAACTATGTCAGATGTTGCTAAAGTATTTAAATCTGAAACTATATCTGATGTTGCAAGTGTGTTCATATCTGCAATTACATCTGAAGTAGCAAGTAAAGCCATGTCAGCTATTACATCAGAATTTGCAAGTAAAGCCATATCTGCAACAACATCTGTAGTTCCTAATAATCCCATATCTGTTATTACACTAGAAGTACCAAGTAATCCCATTGCTGTAACATTTGCTGAAGTACCAAGATTTCCCATTGCAGTTATATTTGCAGAAGTTGCTAATAAATCCATATCAGTAACTACTGCCGAAGTACCAAGTAAAGCTAAATCTGCTACTGCATCTACTGTACCTAATCTACCTATTTCAGTTGCTTTAGCTGCAACAGTTCCAATATCAGTAGCATCATTTGCAACTGAAGTTATATCAGCTTTAATATTTTCTACTGCTGCAATATCACTAGCTATAGCACTTAAAGCAGTAATATCGCTAGTAATTGCTGCAAGAGCAGTTATGTCGGTTAAATCTTGTGCAAATTCTAATCCATTACCAGAACTATTTACTGATAAAACTTTATTAGCAACAAGGTTTGGAAATGTTATATTAAATGTATTTGCTGTAGTAGCAGCAGCTTTAGGAGAAAATTTTAAATCTCTTTCTAATTGCTGACACATAGCAATAATTTTATCTAATTCTGTATTAAGTGATCCTATTTGAAAAGCACCAGATGTTGGAAAATCTGTAGATCTTGCAATTGCTAAATCTCTAGATATTGTAATTACATCATTTACTGTAGCACCAGGCGAACCTAATGTAATAGATCCACCACCAGTTTGTCCTGCACCAGATACAGAATATTCTGTTGCATCTGATGGTGATGCAGAAAAAGTTAATAATGTTGTACCATTAAATACTTTTAAATCTGCATTATCAAAAAACTCGAATCCTACAGTAAAGCTAGTTTGTCCAGCTGTTGCTGTATATTGAACTCGTGGTTCTACATCTGAAATTGTTATACTCATTATCGAAGTCCTTTTTCTATATCGTCAAATAACCAATCTAAGTACCATACGTTCTGAAATGGAATTAATCTACGCACATTACGTGCTGTATAGTGATTATATGATTTGCCACCAACATCATACATAATATCAAACACATTATAAATTTGTGATGCACTTGGGCCAAGTAATCCTACTTTAGATTTCATAGAAGAACCATAAGGTTTACCTTCACCCATTAATGGAGCTATACCAATTCTATTATCTGTAAGAGCTTCTATAGATCTATTAACATCTACAAATATTCCACCTAATCCAGATCTGTCAAACGCTGCTAATAGTTTTGCAGTTAAAGATTTTTTAGAATAATCTTTGTTAAATCTAAACTCACTGTAAACTGCATCTACTAACATACCAGATCCCATTAACAACATAGAACCAAATAAAAAATCCATATCTTTTTCTTGCATACCTCTCATTAACATTCTTTGTGTAGAAGCCATTGCAAATTTTTTAAACTGTACAATAGTACTAGCAAGTTCATAGTTCATAAACAAAGGTGTATCTCCTTTGCCTGGCGTTACAATTGTAATGTTAATATCTTTATTTAACGCTGCACCAAATCTTTGTTTAGCTAAATCATCAGTCCATTCTACTGAATTAGCCATTCTATTGTGTACAGTTTTAGTTCCATGTTCTTCATACATTTTAGCAATTCTTTTTGCTACTTCTTCATCAATACCAGAAGCTGCTAACTTAGTTTTAAATTTATCTGATAAAGTACCTTTACTCCATTTAACAGAGTCTTCTAAGATTCTAGAACCAATAGTAACAGATGCTGCACTTTTCATAAATTCTGTCCATCTAGACATCATGTTAATATACATAAAATTAAAGTTTGCTGCTTTACCCATCATACCTTCTACTTTAGAAGACATACCAAACATATCTCCAATATCAGAAAATAACATAGCTCTTTGTCCTGTAACCATATCTACTGCTTCTGCAAAAGACTGAGCTTCTTTTTTACCTGCTTTGAAGATACCGAATTTTTTATTAGACAGCATATCTGCCCACATTTCAAATTGAGTTTTAAAACCTCTTTGAATACCAGATGTCATAATAGTTCTTGGTACATCAGCTACTGCTGCAAAAAAACCAGTAAGCATTGTTAAAGCATTATAATGTTTCATTGTTCTCATAGCTCTAGATGTCCAAGCATGAGGATCAGCAGGTAATCCATATGTACCTCTAACCAGCTCAATACCAGCTTCTAGATCTTCTAGAACTTTGTTTCTCTCTGCCATAATTTTAGCTTTTTGTGCCTTAGTTTTTGCCTTAAATGCCTTAATGTTATATTCTTCAGCTACTTGATATAATCCAGGAAACGTCATTGATTGAGCTTCATCTATATATTTATATCCTAGACCATTTGGATCTCCGTATTTTTTAGTAAATAAAATGTCTGGAGTTACTTGTCTGTAATATGTTTTCATTAGTGAAAAAATATCACTAACCATAAAATCATTTTCTAATAATTTAACTTGTGTTTCTGGTAGAAGGTTTAACTCTCTAGCTCTTGTAGCTCTAGCATATCTAGGTCTATTAAAAGCATATCTTTCAAATATAAGATCTTTAATATCATCAGTATATTTTGTTTTTTCAAATCTTTGAAATGGAAAATGTCCTGCTAGATCATCTACTAAAGTATTTAATTTTTTTTCATTAATATACTTTCCTCTTTTAATTAGATCTTCTCTAATTATATTTTTAAACAATTCTTTGTTTTTATCTATATTGGTTTTATTATAAATTATATTAACATAATCTTTTATTAAACCATCTGACGCTTTTAAGCGTTCTTCTAACTTAGCAATTTTATTTCTGATTTCTGTTGCAGAATATTGTGATGTAGTACCATCTACTTTAGACTTAAATGATTTAGAAGTTTCACCCTTCTTTTTCATTGTGTCCATTGTACCTTTCCAGAAATTTAATTCTCTCTCAATAGGTAATTTACGAATGCCTAGTTCTTGCATTTCTTTACCTATTGGTCCATACACTTTGTCTTGTGTAACTCTTGCAGCTTGTGCTATTTCTGGAATGTCATTCTGCATACCTTTTAATCTTGTTAATGTAACTTCTCTACTAAACTCAGCTAAAGACATTTGACTATTCATAATATTGTGCATATTCAAACCTAATTCTGTTTTAGGATGTGCACCTTGTACTCTAGCAATATACTTCATGTATTGCTCTTTAATATCTTTCATAGCTTCTATAGATCCTACTTCTCTCATTCTTAATTGTAGCTCAATAGATGGATCTGTTGCTTTAAAACCATAATCTTTAGTATTTTTTAATTTAAGTAATGGTGTATCTAATATATCTGCAATCATATTTCTGGCATTTTTAGAAACAGATTTAGTAACTCTAAATACATTAGTCCAAGGACCATCTTCTCCAAAGACACCTAAATTACTTTTAACAAATCTTTCACCTTGAAATTCTTCAGAAGGAGTAGGTTTAATTTTAGTTTCATTAGCTGCTGCACCTACACTTCCAGTTGTAGGTCTTTCATTAGGATTAATAAATTTACCATCTTCATATATTTGTTGTGTAATTTGTTTTGGTGGTGCGTGAAAAGCTTCATCTGATTTAATAATTTTTTGATGTGTTGCTGCACTTACATTACCTTTAGCCATTTTATTAATTACATATGGTAATCCATAACCACCAGCTACAGTCCAAGGAATATAACTATCATCTCTAACAGGATCTATATTTTGTTTTGCTATTTCTTCAGCAGCAAATGCTGTACCAAATAACTTTGCACTTTGCCCTGCTTTAGTAAATAATAATAAAGATGATGGATCTAAAAAAGCTCCTGTAACTCTACCAAGATGATACCAAGGACTAGCATAATTTGTTTCAGCTTGTTGATCTAACTTACTTATAATAGATGTAGTTTCAGCTGCACTTTTACTAAACATAAAATGATCATAGAAATCATTATAAGGTTGTATTTGTGGATCTTGTTTTGGATTATAATTTTCATCAGCAGGAAAATCTTGATTATTTGTTAAATATTCAATTGCCATATAAGGCAAGTTTTCATCTTTAAAACCTGTACCAAAATCAGATATATTATATTCTACTGGTTTAGTTTCTTTTTCAAATGTTTTTTGAGCATCTTCTGGAGTAAACGGATAAGAAATCATTATCTTACTTTACCTAGTTTGCCACCATAACTATTAATACCTAAATCATATCCTTCTAATATCATAGCATCTAAGTACAATTGATTTTCTGGTGGATAGTAATTATTAAATGCTTCTGATCCCATTTCATGTTCAATCATAAATTTAATTAATTTACTTACTTGTGTAGAATCAAAAAAATTAATAGTTGTATCTCTAGAAAACTCAGTTTTTTCTTCTAAAGCTTGTAAATATATATTTGTATCTTCTGCATATGTAGAAAGTATTTCTCCAATTGTAGGTTCATCACCATATCTTTTAGTAGTATTATTATTAATTAATGTAGAATTATTAATCATTACTCTCATACCAGCTCTTATAGAATCTATAGGACTTGCAAATACTGCTGCTTGATTACCTGTATCTACATCAGTCATTTCACCAACCCAAGCTGAATCAGTTTTCATAACTGCCATATAATTATTAGTTCTAAATGTTAATGGTAAAGATTTATCTTGATAGTTATCATAAACATGTTGTCTAAATTTAAGACTCATATTTTGTTCTGTATAATTCATTTTATGTGGAGGCATAACAGATTCTATTAATTTATCTTTTGGAATGATTTTACTATTAGCATCTATTCTAGCATCATAAGATAGTGTGTCATTAATAGTATTATTAATTTTAGCACCTTCTGCATAATATGGTTTTAAATCTACATCTATACCTAATGTTTTAAATATAAATGCAAATGGTTTTACTTCAGCAGGTACATCATTTAATAATGGTACATCTGGATAAAACTTATAATCACTTGCCTCAATACCCATTTTAATAGTTTTATAAATTACATTTTTAGAAAAACCTTGCCAACCATCATTGCCATCTAGTAAATGACCAAATGTTTTTTCAAACTCATTATATTTTTCTTCTGTTAAAGTATTAATTAAATCTTTTCTTGATGCAGACTTACCAGTTAATTCTTGCATTCCACCAAATCCTGTAGGATCAAAAAATTTATTTCCCTCTGTTAAATTAATTGTGTAACCATTATGATTAATTTTTAAATGATAATTAGGTTTACCAAACTTATTCATTGTACCTGTAGGTTCAATCATAGTATTTTCAAAACCATTATCTATTTCTGTTTTAATAATATCACTAATACTATTAGGAACACTTTTTCTACCAATAACCATATCTGTTAATGGTATTCCAAATCCTTCATCTTTAACTCCAAATCTTTCTCTTTTTTCTATTTCACTTAATGAACTTTCTAATTCATTACCAATAGCTATAATGCTATTTTCAAATCCTTGTCCCATAAATCCTATTTCTTTTTCATAAGGATGTTTTTTTATTTCTATTTGATTATTACCTGTAAAATTAGTTGCACCATAACCTTCTTTATTCATTGCATCTAATGCAGACATTGCTGCATTTCTAAACATTTGTTTTCCAGAACTAGAAGTAATATCAAATTCTTTACTACCATTCATGTGGTTTAAATTAGTAATAGTATGCTCTAACCATTTAGCTTTAACTGGTTCTGTTAATAATGTACCAGCAGTAGTAATTCCAAATGTTGTTGACTTAGCATTAAATATATCTGCATATGGATTTTTTCCATCACTAAAAAATTTAACTAACCAATTTGTATCTGTATTTACATCTAATTCTTTTATTAAATCTTTATAAATATTTACTGTATCTTTTGCATTAACACCTAAATGTTCTGCAAGTTTAATTTTATTAGCTTTAGCTTTTGGTATGTCTGCACCAATACTATTTAATTTAGAAGCTAATGTAGCATCATCTTGCATAGATAAAGCTCCTATTAAATTACCTTCTTCATATATAAATTCATTATCAATAACTAATCCAGGATATTTTGCTTTTGTAAAATTATATAAAGATAAGTTATTTTTATATTCTTCAATCATACCAGCATTATTATAATCTACATTTATTTTAGTATTTAACTTTTTAATAACAGCAGTTGGAGTAATATTATATTTAGACAACACTTCCATAGCTACTGCTAAATTACGATTTGATACATCAGTAATATTTTCGTTATTAATACCATATCTAGATAATAAAGCTGATGTAACTAATTCTTTTTGTGTTTCATCTATAAAACCTTTTTGTGTTCCACCAATCATATCACTAGCTATTTTTTGAGCTTTAATATTATCTTGTGTAATTTTTACAACTTTATTAAATTGTGTTTTACTTACTCCATCTAATGTGTTTATTACATATTCAGTTGAATTTGAGTTTGCTCCATCTTGAAAATTACTAATGTGTAAAGGTTGTCCAGGTTCTTGTAATCCTTCTAAATCATATGTTTGTTTAGAAGCCATCATAGATTTAATTTTATCACCATTATAGTTTTCGTATAAATCCATAGCACTCTTAACTATAGCTTTTCTATTAAACTCATTACCTATATAATTTTCATATTTTTGAAATATAGGATTTTTAACATCTTGTATGTTTTCTAAATCATCTGTAGTAAGTTTTAATTGATCATTACCTTGTGCATAACTAGTAATATATTTTAAAGCATTTGCTTTACCTAATTTTTTCATACTACTAACAATTCTTAATACTTCTGTATTTTTAAGATCAGTTTCTAAATCTTTTCTTAAATTATTACCAGAGTATCTCATAGTAGATACTAATGATGTTTCTGCACTACCATATATTTCATTAAGATTTTTAAATGTAGTATTAGCAGTATAGCTATTAATATTAGTTATTGGTGCATTTGTATCAACTATGTTTGATAATTGCATAGACATAATATCTTCATTATCTGTTCTACTAGATTGAAAACCATCAAGAGCTTTTTCATCATTCATAGCTTGATAATTTTTAGTAGCAAAACCTAAATTAGCTAAATTTTTTTGTGCTAATATATTAGATACATAATTTTTATATACAGTAGGTGTAGATTCTATTAAATTTTTAGAATAACTATCTACTGCATTTTTCATTCCATCTGGATCAAATTTAAATTTTTCTTGTAATTGTATATAATGATCTCTACTTTTTTCATTAAAACTAACTTTAAAATCTGTTGCTGCATCTGCTTCTGCAATTTTTCTAAATGAATCTATAGCTTCTGATATAGGTTTAGATATTTGTGCTGCTATAGTTGTTGTAGGAAATTTTGGAATACCAATATTATCAGCTACACTTGATTTTAAACCAACTTGTTTTTTTGCTTGTTTTAATGCCATAATTACTCCGTTTGTCCTGGATCAAGAGGATCATAATAATTATCATATTGTCCTCTTGCTTTGTATGATTTTGCATAAGATCCTGTTTTAAATGCTGATGCAGCTATATTTGCATAAGCTCCAAACTCTTGAGCTTTACCCATAACTTTAGTTGTATAAATTTGTGTTTCTATTTTAGACTCACCACGCAATGTATTAATTTTAATATTGCTTACATCTTTTGCTGCAATTCTATCTATCTCAGTTTGAGTAGATAAAAAATGTCTACTTGTATCACTGTAACCAGAACCTGCTACAATAGCTAAGTTTTGTTTTCTTTTTCTTCTAGCTTCTTCTAATACATCATTAGAATCTTGTAATCCTTTTAACTGATTGTATTTTTTTTCAGTTTCATATTCTCTTATAATAGCTTTGTTAGTTGCTTTTTGAGCTTGTATTTGTGAATAACTTCCGACTGCTTGTACAACAGTACTAGCAATAGCTAATGTTACAGGATCAGCACTCATGCAAAAACTACCTCCACACTCATTCCTAATATTTTAATTGGTAACGGATCATCTTGAGATAATGTTACTGTTGGACTTTTGCTATAACCTAAAAAGAAAAATTCTTTTTTTTCAGTTACAGGTGTTAAGTCAGAACCACCAGTGAAGTTAACTTGTTGGACTACTAAAGATTTAGAGGTTGTGTCTGCAGCTTTTACAGTCAAATCTAAAGCAGAATTAATATCAATGATGGCTCTTGAGATTCTTCTTGGTAAACCAGTTAATGGTCCTTCTGGTAATTCTTTGTCTATTGGCATAGTTTCAATAATAGGTGTATAGTTAAATCCAATTTTTACTCCAGTTGCTCTTGGCGAATTTAATGTAATAGTATCTGCAGCAGTAACAGTAAACGCACCTAATGAGCTATTACCTTCTACTGCATTAACAGATTCATTTGTATAAATACCATTTACAGAATGAAAATATCCTTTAACAATTGTAACAACAGCATTATCTCCTGGACTTGCTGCTAAGTTTTGATCTAAGTTAAGATCATAAGATCCACCACCATTATTAGTAACAGCTTGAATAGTATATTCAGTAGCATTACCTGCAATAGTAAATGTTTCGTTAATTTGTGGATCAGAAGAAAATCCATCTATTTTAACAACAGCTCCAGATTGACTAGCACCTTGTACTAATGGTGTTCCTCTTTGACTAACTGTTGATGTTGTTTGCATATCTAATGTAATACTATCATCATCTCCAAATTTTTCTAGTGTATATACTGTAGATCCATTTAATTGTCTTTTAACAATACATACTAAATATTCATTTAATGTAACTACTGATTGATACAAATCATTTTCTTTTGTTGTCCATAGACTCCAACCTGCTATTTTTTCATCTCTTACAGAATGAAAGATAGCCATTGTTCCTGGTAATGTAGTTCCATTATTAAGAAAGAAAGCATATTGTTCTGGTCTAGTAAAGTTACCTTTTATAATAGCTACTTGTTTAGGGTTATCAATTAGATGTTGTGCAAGTATTGATACCGAAGTTGATTTATAACCATCTTCAATATCTGAATAAACAAATTCTCTTACAGCTTTACCATTCTTTTGAATAAATCCTGCTGCTTGATCAAACATAACTGGAGCTGTTCTACTAATACCATAAGGTGTTTGTCTTAATACTGACACATTACCAGGAGTAATAGTATTGTCATTTGCTCTTGGAATATAATATTCACCACCGTCTGTAAATACTTGTAAGTCTTTACCAGATAATAAGTGTCTTACTTCATTAACTTCTGAACCTGCAATATCTAAATCAATAGCTTCATCAGCTTCTCCAGATCCAGGACTAAAATTAAAATACTCAGATATTCTAGAAGCAAGAATACCAGCAGGTCTAGACTTTAAACCACCTAACCAAAGTCTATTACTATGAAAAGTAACAGCTTGTGGAAATCCTCTTTTAGTAGATATAGATTGTTCTGCCCAATCAAAGTGTGGGCCAGTATTAACCATGTCTTCAATAATAGTTATAGTAACTTCTGTAGCAGAAGTAAAACCAGTTATCTTACCTTGCTTTTTATTAATCTCTATATAATCTCCAACTTGATTACTTGTAAAAGCATCAGCACTTGCAGTTACAGTTCTACCTGTTCCTGTTGCATGAGAAGATAAACTAACACTAATTGAACTAGCTGCGTATTTATAAAATGGTCTTGTTGTTTTATTAACGCCACTTACAGTTACTGAATCGTCATCATCAAATGCAAATATTGAAACTGTAAATGAAGTTGCCGAATCTCTAAATATTTTTCTAGTTTCATTATCTCTATGAGTAATAAAAACAGTATCACCAAATTGAGCAAAATTTAATTCAAACAATTGAGCTGTAGTCCAATTACAATTAGTTGTATAATTAGAAACTATTGCACTACCATTTATATTATAAACATCCATTCTTTGATTAGATAAAACTATAATAGCTATTTCATCATCAGAAAATACAAATGGAATTAATCTAGATTCAGCAGGTAATGTTGCTAAATAAGAAGTACCTGGTCTTCTCATTAAACCACCTTCTGCTAATAATGCAAAATTTCTACATTGCTTAGCACCATTAGTATAAGCAGGTGTATCTATTCTAGTAGCTAGTAGTGGGTTAAGCTCTCCAGAAGAAAAATTGGTTAATACAGTTTTTAATGTTCTTGCCATTATACATCAGTTCTCGTAGAGTTTCTTAGATTAATAAATCTAGAAGTATCTAATTTTCTTGTAGTTACTTCTGCTGTATCTATATTTTTAGATATTAAAAATTGTCTATCAGACATTTGTTTAAATTGATTTATCATACCAGCATCTCTAGCAACTGAACCTGCAAATAAAGAAGCAAGTTCATATTCCAAAGCTAATCTAAAATGAGCTGGAAAATAATCTTCTTCTACTCTGTAAATATAATCTAATACTAAATTATGATTTGCACCATAAGTATTAACATAAATCATATTTTTATATCTTGTATAAGGAATAATATAATCGTTAACTGTTAATGTATTAATTTGTAAGACTCCAGGATCAGCAGGTAGCTGATAAGCATATTCATATCTTCCTACTGGAGCTGTTGATAATAATGATAATTGTTTTTGATTGGTAGCAAACTTCCATCTATGTCTTGTTAAAGAAGCTTGTAAAATATCTTCATAAACATTTGAAGCAACTAAAGCTTCTGTAGATCCATCTGTAAAAGAAGATATAGGTTGTGCTCCTATCATTACTAATGCTCTTGCACATATATCTACTTTTGATGTTGCCATAAATTCCTTAATTAAGAGTGAGGGCGAGTTTCCTCGCCCACACAAATTTTAGCGTTATGCTAATATTACAGTTGTAACTGTACTAGAAGATGATGCTGAAACTATTAAAATGTCGACTACGCCATTTGAACCACCACTGTTAACAAAAATTATGTCACCAGCAGTTAGGTTTTCGTAATCAGCAAGAAAATAATCTGCGTCATCTATTGTTCCAATTGCATCTCCATCAGTGTAATACCAAAGAGAATTGCTTGGACCCATCTGTGAAATTTTTTTCACAGGATTGTCTGTTGAGTAAGCCATATTATCCTCCTATTACTCTGCACATTTTTGAACTCTGATACCATTATCATCAATCAATGTACCACCTATGCTTAACATAGAAGTAATTAAGTGAGAAACTTTTTCTGGTATGTAGTTCACTTCAGTTTTAACATCAGAACCTATTCCTAAGCCCAGTGATGATTTGTGGAAAGCTACAGTATGTCTATCAGTAGAACCAGAAGTTTCTAGTCCACTGTGTACAAACCATAAGAATCCTAACCATCTTTTTGCAGTCATTCCTCCAGCATATGGAAGCTCACCTTCGCCTACATATTCTACTCTAGAGAATTGATCTAATGCCAGTAGATCAGACCATTGTTTTGGTCCTACTACCCAGTATCTTTGGTTATCATCTGGAAGATCATTAGTATTGAAAAGTTCCATCATAGCTGTTGCTTTGCCAAGATTCATTCCAGTACCTGTTCCTGATGAGTTGTTCGCAAGAGTCGTAGCTCCATTCATAATCCCAGTTAATACACTGTCGGTTTTTCTACCTAAAGCGTATGCTGCAGATTGTGAAACTATTTGTCTTTCGTCAATGTTTACCTTTAACTCGTCTAGCTTGTCAACGTAATCAGCTGCATAGTAATCAGTTAAAGTGGCACTCACGTTAGAGTGAGATAGATCCATTGCTACTACTTCAGCATGTCTTGCTTTAGTATTAGCAGATCCTTTTGCTACTTTCTGAAACTTAACAGTGTTACCGTTAACGCCATTCACAGTTCTTACAAGATTCTTTAACTTAGAACCCATTCTTTGGTAAGCCATGTGAACTTCTGCTTCAAACTGAGTAATAAAGGCATTCGTTATTGATGTTGCCATTTTATTGTCCTTTGTTTGTTGTTAAGTTACGTTTATTATCCGATTATCTTACAAATGCAGGTTTGTTATCTAATTAAAGGCAAACATTAAACATTTTTAAGGTCTTGATATAGAAATAGATTTGTTTAAATATTTAAACAACGCACAATTACATCCATACTTTAGGAATAGTAATTACTTCTCCAAATTCTAAATTACCTTTTTTATCGTAAGAATATGTACCAAACAATGTGATATATGTTTTGGTTTCTTTGTATATCCACATTTGACTAGATACAGCTTTAGCAGGTTCATGATCATCCATATCAGATTTATTAACCCAACCTGTATCACTAATTGCATCTAGCCAATGCAAATCTTTTTTAAGTTTTTTATACTTAAATTTACTTTTTTGTTTCGTATGCTTTTTCATACAGCTCTGTTACACGTTTAATATAACTATCATCTCTTTTGCTAGAGTCATAATATCTAGGATCATTCATCATAGATTTAAGATCTCCTAAGTCTGGAGTTACAGATACTTGTGTTGGTGTTGTAGGCATAGGACTATCTTTAGTCATCTTCATGATTTCTTCTATTGCTTTTACACCATCAGCTGTTGATGCTATACTTGAAAAAGTATTATAAGCTTCTGGTGATAAATTCTTCTTCGACCACAGCTCAGCAGCTTCAACTCTTTCTTTAGATGAATCTCCTAACTTTTCCATTTCAGCATTTACATCTGGTAAAGTTGCCATTGCATTTGTTACAAAAGCATTAACACCTTCATCAAATTGTTCTTGAGATAAGCCATTCTTCTTAGCTGTATCTTTCCACCATTGTACTATTTCCATATCATCTGATACAGATACATCTACATTTTCTGGAAGTTCTGGAATATTAACTTTATATTCTTCTGGTGTTTTACCTAGTCTTTCTTGTTCCAAATCTTGTCTAACTTGTTTAGACAGATCTTCTGTTCTTGAGCCTAATTTTTTCTCAAGAGCATTATAACTTGAAGCTAAATTTTCTAAATTAACTTCTTTTCTATCAGCATCCCAAAATTTATCTTGTACAAATTCTGGTTTATCGTTTACAGTTTGCTCTTGTGCTTCTGTGGCGATTGGTGCTGTTGCATTATCATCTACCATCTTTTTCTCCTTTTTTTATTCTTGTTTGTATTACAGCTGTTAGAAATCTCATTCCTTCTAAATGAAATAATTTATTACTGTCTATATTAGGACCAGCAACTGCTTCAGTTGTAATTGATTTAATATACTCAAGAATTTTTTTTCCTTCATCACCCTTGAATACACCTGCAAAAGTTTTATTAAGATTACGTTCTTCTTCTTCACTTCTAACGTAACCATCAATAGATTTTGCAGGAATTGGTCTTTTTTCTTTAAGTCCATCCCAGCTCATTATTGTGGTATTTCTCCTTCTTTGGGAGCAGTTTGTAACTGACTAATCTGTTGTACTATTTGTCTTTGTTCTTCTTCATCACGAATAAGTTTTTCAGGCAAATTCATTTTCTCAGCTAGATACTTAGCAGTTTCATTTTGATTAACAATAACATTAATCATTTGTGGGCCAAAAGTACCTGCAATAATTTCGTTAAATCTATTTACATCAGAAACATCTTGCATATGTTGAGCTTGAGCTAATGGTGATCTAGCTCCTATTTTAACTTCTCTACCATTAACTTTAGGTAATTCTATTCTACCTTGTTTAGATAATATTCTAATAATTCTTTTTAATAATGGATGTATAAATTCAGATTGTAGTCTTCCAAAAGAAGAACCTATCTGTCTTGATAAATCTGCCATTCTTTCAGAAACTTCTGTTGCTGTCATTGGAGTTCCTTCTGGTCTTCCAAGAGCTTCCATGTATAAAGCTTTTTTAATATTCTGCCTCATATCATTTAATACTAATTGAGCTACATCAAAGTTAGATGCAGATTGAATTGCATTTAATCCTCTTGATCCTGGAGCTACTGGTATTAAAGATCCAGGTACTAACGCTATGTTGTCTGGATTAATTACTCCATCATCTTCATAAGTATAAACTCCAGATACTGACATCTGTGCATTTTGTAATATTAACTCAACAGTTAAGTTGCAAGTTTTGATAGCTCCCATTGCATTAAATACTGGGCCTCTACCATAAACTTCACCAGACGCTTTATTCCATCTAAATACTAAATAAGGATTAGATCCTTCTCCAGTATATTCTTCTTCAAATATAACTGCTTTAGGATTATCTAATACTACACAATATTTATATTTTTCTTCATTGTCTTGATAAATTTTATATACAGCTTCTATAATTGTTAATTCTTTTTTTTGTTGAAGCAAATCAAAATTTTCAGGCATTATAGCTTTAGGATATAAAACTTTAATGTGTTCTGGTTTTACTTTTCTAGTTCTATATACTGTATCAATTTTTCCATCTGGGCCATTTAACAAACATACTTTAGGTAATGGTACAGCTGTAAATTTTACAGGATTAACAGCATCACCTTCTTCAACTAACATACATCCAGTACCAACAGCAAGATCCATAAATGCTTCGTGTACTTCTTGATTAAAGTTTGAGTTTTGTAATACTTCAAAAACGTATTCTGTAATTTTATCTAACTGTAAATTAACTTGTGATTTTTGTTCTTCTGGTATTTCAACACCTGCTTGAAAGTCTGCCCATCTTGCAAATGTAGGTACGATACCAGATTGTAATCTTGATGCAAATTCTTGTACACCGACTACAGCAGTTTCATCAAAAATTTTATCAGTTCTTCTTTGTCCTGGCGACTCATCATAAAAAGATTCTCTATTAGGTAAACAGTACTCATAAGCTTCTTCAAACTTTTCTCTCCAATGATCTTTAACAGATACAGCTTCTTTGTATTTTTCTAAAATAGCATTTGCTTTATCTGATGTGTTAACTACTGGTGTATCGTCTATTGTATAATCCATTATTTTTTATTCCATTTGTTTTTAAGTTTTGCAATATAAATTTTTATTTTTAAAATTATTTTATCTATATATTTCTTCATCTAAATCTCTTAGTTTTCGCTGCGATACTTTTTGGTTGTTTAACAAATTGTTTTCCTTTTTTATTTCCACGTGCTTTAGCTGAGTTAGTCGCTGATTTTTCTTTAGCCGTAAGAGCTTTCCAAGCTTTCTTAGGTAAATATCTTCGTTTGCCTTCTGATTTTTTACCACTACTTGTTTGCCATTTTTGTTTTCCCCATTTACTAAGTTTGTTTGATGAAGACTTAGATCCTCTATAGCCTCCACCTGCTTTCTTATAAATCTTTGTAGCAAGTTGCATAGCCCTAGCACTGTGTTTGCCCCCCATTTTTGCTTTAGCTTGAGCTTTAGCTCTTGCCCATAAAGCAGGTTTAGTTTTTTTTGCAACAGCCATTAAGCTTTTTTCTTATTGTTGTTTGCAAAACTTCTTGCTGCAGCCACACTACCAAAGCCCCAAGCTTTTAATGCTAAAGCTTTTCTAGTTGGTCTGCCTTTACTATCCTTCATTGGTCCTTTCATTCCTGCAAACCTTGCAGCAAAAGAAACCCTTCTAGGATTCTTACCTTTTTTAACTGGTGCTTTTAAGTTAGATCCATCTTTACGTTTAAAGAAAGCTCTACCTCTAGCATTCAGTCCACCTTTAGGATTCTGATAAACCTTTGCTACCATTACCCAAAGAAACCTCTACCACCTGCTTGACCAAATAATGATCTAGAACCAATAATTCCTTTAGCAACTTTACTACTATAAGTTTCTTGTTGTTTTTTTAAATCAGCAGCTCTTGCTTCTTCAGCTTTTCTTGCTTCTGCAATTGCAGGATCTGCTTTTGGTGGTGGTGGTGCTTTTGGTTTAAATATTGAACCCATTATAACTCCTCGTCATCCATATCATCAAAATCATAAGAAGTTAACGAACCCATATTAGCTTCCATTTCTCTTAACAGATCATCTTCTTGATCATGTAAATCTCTCATTTCATCAATGATTTCTTGTACAGATTTTTGTTTCTTTTTAATTTTTGACATTTGGATCCTTACTTTTTTCATTAAATGACTTATATCCTGCTTTTATCAACGCACAATAAAGTTGATAAGGAGTTAGGATATACCATTTATAAAATCCTATTAAACGCATTATAAAAGAAACGCAGGTCATATCTTTAATTCTAAAGAGCTGCCATTGTTCTTTTTCTGGACATCTTAATACTTCATAGTCTTTTAAATAGAATAACATATCTTCAAGTTCTTTTGGACTTAATAAACTATGTTTTATTCCTGCGTGTGTATATTCTAAATGAATCCATAAATTTTTTTCTGGATCAAAATTTAATGCACCACAATGTTTAAAACCTTTTTTTAAAAACTGTAGCCATTCTGGATAAGGATATTCATCTGCTTCGTAGAAATATACTAACCATTCCTTTTGAATATGTCCCATACTTTCCTTTTGCTTACACCTGGTTTTTGAAATACATCCCATTGTTTCTTAGCAACAGTTGGCTGTGTTTGTATTTTACCAGACATCATTGTTCTACCTTCACCAGCTCCCATCATTAAATATTGTAAAGCATCATGAACGTGAGAGTATCTATTCTTTAATGGTTTCTCATCATATCTATCTCCAGATACTTGTAGTCTTCTATAATGATAACCACCATTAAAACCTTTTTTAAGATTGATACAATCAGTACTCATATTAAATCCTGGTGATCCATCTACTAATCTTGCAAGTGTAGAATCAACAGCTTCTATTCTTAAAGCAACATCATTAGATGGTGCAGGTATAGCTTTTAGTCCACAGTTTCTCATAATTTGGAATGGTGTTCTTTCATCTGTTTGAGATCTAAAATCTCCAGCAGGATCTCCATAGATCATAACTTCATATCCTTTATATAATTTTGCAATCTCTCCTCTCAGTAATTCTGAGAATCTTATTACACCCATTTCAAAACAAACAAGTTCATTAATAATATTCCATTTACCTGTTGTAGTTCTTTGACCAAAAACAGCAGCAGGAGTTAATCCAAAGTCAACTCCAATCCATATTGGTTGTCCTGGTATTAAATCTATTTTATTTTTTGTAATGTGTAATTCTTCTTTGAAGCTGTGATATACAGGTTTACCTTCTTCAATAGATCCTAGTTTATTTAAAACATAAACATCTATCCATCCTTTTGTTTTACCTCTAATAATATTTTCATAATATTTTGGGGTTAGGTTTTTTTTATTTTCTGATTTATTGTTATCTTCATATCCTTTTATAAACCCATCAGATCCTTTGTTTTCTAGCAAAGCAGGGGGTTGTGTATAAAAACTCCAGTTGTCTGGTTTGATTAACATTAAAGCTTCATCTCGAGAGATGTGATCTGGTACAGGTACATCTGCTGCCATGATCGGCCACCAGTGATCTTCTTCTGGTGCATTGGTATCAGCTATAACTCCATACCAACTAGCCCCACCTTCTCTCATACTAGGAAATCTTCCTACCCTCATAGTACAAGCATCTATAATTGATTTGGGTATTTCTCTTGCTTCATTAACCCAAACGCCAGTCAATTCTAATGATAGTAATTTCTTAACATCTTCTGGTCTATCAAGAGCTAAAAAGATAACTTCTACATCAAGTTCACCAACTAAGATTCTATGAGTATAAGGAACACTCCAGGCGAAGTTACCCCAAGTATCTTCTGGAAACCAATCTAACCATGTTTTGATTGTTGTAGTTCTAAGCTGTGGATTTGTATTTCTAATTACAGCCCATCTAGATTTTCTTTTACCTTCTGCATTTTTTTTTTGTAATAAAGCTCGTCTAAATATTTCAATACAACACGCTACCGATTTTCCAGAACCTACTGGACCACGCAGTCCTCTAAAGAAGTCTTCTGACTTCATAAACTTTTTTAGAGTATCGCCTTCTGGTTTGTATTTAAAATTAATCGACATTTACACCAACATTTGCTTTTAACAGATTGTATATTGTTTCTTCACCAAAAGCTTCTACAAGTTTATCAGCTTCATAGTCTGTTATCATATGTGTTGGGTAATTTTTTAAATGTACTTTTTTAACAATAGTTCTTAATCTATTTCTATCTTTTAAACTTAAATTATTGAGGAACGACATTTTAATTGTTCTACCCTTTCTAATACTATTTTCAAGATTTCTTCTTCTTTACCATACTTAGCTTCAAATTCTTTCTTAGCCATGTGTATAGAGAAGTTTCCTTGATGATGGTCATGACATAACGGAATTACGTGGAAGTGGCTTGTACGTCTTCCTATGCCAGTTCCAGGGGGTCTTATATGATGTAGGTTAGCTGGTCTTTCGCAAACATAGCAGCCAAGCTCAGCCACCCACCTCATATGCTCTTTTTCTTTCTTTGTCGCCATTACTTCTTTTTCATTTTAGCAATGATCTTTTTTTTCAGAGCTTCTGGTAATGATTTCTGTTTTCCTGTTAACTTGCTTTTTGCAGCAGGTCTTCCTCTTTTTGAACCGTAGGTTCCTTTTCCGTAGGGCATTGTTCCTCCATTACTTGTTCGTATGTTGATCTGCATCCATCTGGTGTTGCAGCACTTGCCATCTGTATTGCTTGTATATCATTTTCGGCTGAATATACAATCTCTCTTTTGAGAGTGTCATCTTGCCATATATTAACTTTGTAATTCATGTTCTCTCCTTTGTTTGTTGGAAGGAAGAACCTTATAGAACTAAAAAAAATTTTGAAACGCACTTAGCAATGCTAACGCCCTTGCCCTTTGTACCTTGTTAGTTTCTTTTGGAGTTTTTTTGATTTGTTCAGACTCTTTGTATGAACGCCCTTTCTTTTCTTAGGCTTATCTCGTGGTATAAAATGTGTAAACTTCTGCTTTGCCATGTGTACCTTTTTGAACCCTGTTGTCTGTAAGACTTGCCTCGTCAGCTATGGCTGATGATTTTTGCCCCCACCCTCCGACTCTGCTAGTCGTAGATGTGTGGGTGCATACCAACGCCTC
>Ga0208545_1000378_pt1 | contig 20773 bp, 27 predicted proteins | sample DEB08_DNA_12_FD_185498 | JGI IMG/M metagenome (GOLD analysis project Ga0208545, IMG submission 185498) | Aqueous microbial communities from the Delaware River and Bay under freshwater to marine salinity gradient to study organic matter... | ecosystem: Environmental > Aquatic > Marine > Coastal ... | reverse complement strand
GAAACTAGAGCAGCTGATAATGTTTCTTATGATACTTCAGTAGCTACTGAAGGGTCGTTAGTTTTCACTGCAGCTAATGCAACGACAAACTTCTTTACAATTGGATGTATTTTATATTTTTCTTGTACAGAAGATGGCTTTTGGCATGTAGCTCTTGACTCGTCTAAAGATCCTTTAGCAGTTAAAGGCGCATTTGCTTGGGCAGCGTAATAAATAATTAGTGTGGGGCTTCGGCCCCATACTTAAAATAAGTCAGGAGATAAATTATGGCAGGCGGCGGATCATTTTCAAGCGATCAGAAATTTACCACTCTTACAGCAGATGGTAGTTTCAAAACTATAACAGGTGGTTCTACAAATTTAGGACCATGTAGAGTAACTTATATTCAAGCCGCTGGAGTAGCTAGTTCTATAGTTAAACTACATGATGGAACTGGAACAGGTGGTTCTCTAGAACTTCAAACAAGTTTTGGAACAGAAGGTTGTGATATTTTTGTTCCTGGCTCAGGTATAAGATTTAAAAATGGAGTGTATTTAGATTTAACTAATACAACTTCCGTAACAATAGGATACACAGGATAATGAAATCAGACGTAAAAGCAGTTAGAAAAACAGATGCAACATCAGTCTTCGCAGGTAGAACAAGATTAAGAGGAATTATTCTTGCTTCAAGTGGATCAGCAGGTTCAGTAACTTTACAAGACGGTAATTCTGTTACACAGTTTCAAGTAGATGTTCCAGCTGGAGACGTATTTTCATATAATTTAGCAGAAGATGGTATTTTGTTTGAAGGTGGTATGACTATATCAGCGATTTCAAACGCTACTGCAACAATTATATTGGACAAGTAAGGAGACTAAATGGCTAATACTACTTCAGGAACGACAACGTTCGACAAAACATTTGCTATTGACGAAATACTAGAAGAAGCTTACGAAAGAATTGGTCTTCAAAATGTATCTGGTAACCAGTTACGTATGGCCAGACGTTCACTAAATATTATGTTTCAAGAGTGGGGTAATAGAGGCCTTCACTATTGGGAAGTAGCTAACAATTCATTTACTTTAGTTGATGGTCAAGCTGTTTATACAATGTTTAGATCAACAGATGATGGCACTTCTAGTGCTACAGCTGTATATGGTGTTGATGATGTATTAGAAGCTTCTTACAGAAATTCTTCAAGTGTTGACACACCTCTTTCAAAAATAAATAGATCTACATATCAAGGTCTTGCAAATAAAACTTCTGAAGGAACACCTACACAATATTTTGTTCAAAGATTTATTGATAAAGTTACAGTCACTTTATATCTAACTCCTGGAAGTTCAGAAGCAGGTAATACAATTAATTATTATTATGTAAAAAGAATTCAAGATGTTGGTGATTACACGAACGCAACAGATATACCTTATAGATTTGTACCATGTATGGCATCAGGTTTAGCTTATTATTTATCACAAAAATTTAAACCTGAGTTAACACAACAAATGAAATTATTATATGAAGATGAATTACAAAGAGCGTTAGCTGAAGATGGTTCTTCTTCAAGTTCATACATAACTCCAAAAACTTATTATCCAAATGTCTAATTTTGCAAAAGGTAAACACGCTAAATTTATTTCTGATAGATCCGGTTTGGAGTTTCCATACTCAGAAATGGTTAGAGAATGGAATGGTTCTAGAGTGCATGTTTCAGAGTTTGAACCAAAACAACCACAATTACAACCAAGAGCGTATGGAGCTGATCCTCAAGGTTTGCAAAATGCAAAACCAGCTAGAAAAGAATTTCCAACGCAAGAATTTTTATCTAATAATCCATTTGTAACAGCTTCAAATACAACATTAAAAATTTTGTTTCCTAATGGAGGTTTAGTTGTAAATGATCATGTTAGATTTCAAGACGTAAAAAACCCAGTTGGTGGAGTTGCTATAACTACTCTACAAATGTCTACAACTTTAAACGGAGCAATAACTAATTCTGCAACTTCTATTGATTTAACTGATGCATCAGAGTTTCCAACAACCGGTTTTATAATGATTGAAAAAGTAGACTCAACTTCGGGTTTATTTGTAAATGAAGTTATTGAATATACAGGTAAATCTACAAATCAATTAACTGGATGTACAAGAGGAACTAGCGCACCTTTTAGAGGTTCATCTCCAGCTAAAACAACAGCTACTTCTCACGCTGATGATGCAAAAGTTTTTGGTTCTTATAAAGTAGTATCTTTAAATACTACATCTGTTCCATATACAGGACAACCAGCTACTCTTACTCAGTTTGATGGTATAAACGTTACATTAGTAAACGCTTCTACTAGCACTGAAACAGGAGGTGGTTTCCAGTGTACAATTGGACCAATAAATGATAGAGCTTAATTATGGCAGGATTTACATACGCAACATTAACAACAGCAATTCAAAACTACACAGAAGTAGATACTAATGTTTTAACAGCTACAATTACAAATCAGTTTATTGAAAATGCTGAAATGAAAATTTTTAGAGATATACCTATTGATGCATATAAAAAACAATCTATTGGTAATTTAGTTACAGGACAAACAACAATTAACGTTCCAGCAAAAACTACTTTTGTTAAAGGTGTACAAGTTTATACTTCAACATCAGTTGCTACTGGAGCAAATAGTTGGTTAGAAAAAAAAGATGAAACTTATCTACAAGAATATATTCCTGCTGAAACAGCAACAGGAACACCTAAATATTATGCTATGTTTGGTGGTGCTACAGGCGTCTCAGACACGACTTCAGGCCGTTTAATGATAGCTCCGGCACCTAGTACTACGTTTACCTTTAAAATACATTATCAGGCCATCCCTGACGGTTTATCGGGGTCAAATACTACTACCTATATAAGTCAATATTTTGGTAATGGTCTATTATATGCGTGTCTAGTAGAAGCTTTTAGTTTTTTAAAAGGCCCATTAGATATGTTGACACTATACGAGAAAAAGTATAAAGAAGAACTAGACAAGTTTGGTATGGAACAACTTGGCAGACGTAAACGTGATGATTACACGGATGGGACTGTTAGAATAACTATACCTTCTACGTCACCGTAAAAATTAGGAGATAAATTATGGCAATAACATCGGCAATATGTAATACTTTCAAAACTGAAATTTTAACAGGCGTTCACAATTTCACTGCATCAAGTGGGAACACATTTAACTTAGCATTGTACACAAGTTCTGCAACGTTAAATAAATCTACGACTGCATATACTTCGTCTAATGAAGTAGCAAACGGAAATGGTTACACTACTAAAGGAAACGCGCTTACAAGTGTTACTCCTGTTTTATCTACAGACACAGCAGTTTGTGATTTCGCAGATACAAGTTTTACATCTGCTTCTTTCACAGCAAGAGGATGTTTAATTTTCAATGACACGGCAAGTGGTGATCCATCAGTTTGTGCAATTGATTTTGGTGCAGATAAAACTGTAACTAGTGGAACTTTTACAATTCAATTTCCAGCAGCAGACGCATCAAACGCGATCATCAGAATAGCGTAAGGAGGCCTAACCTATGGCTTCTACCTGGGGAACAAATTCTTGGGGAGATAACTCCTGGCAATCAACAACTGTAACAATAGAAGTTGGTGGTGTTTCAGCTACTTCAACTACAGGAGACTTAACTGCGTTCAACTTAACAGGTTGGGGTGGAACAGGTTGGAGTGTTGGTGAGTGGGGCGCAGTAAATGACAACACTGTAGAATTAACTGGTGTATCTGCAACTGTTTCAGTAAACGCAGATGGATTATTATCTTATACAACAAATGGTTGGGGTAGAAATACTTGGAACTCAGAAGCTTGGGGAGACAGTAACAACCCGGTATTTACTTTAACAGGTTTATCAATGACGTCTTCTGTTGGAAGCGTAGAATCTTTTAACGAAAAAGGTTGGGGTGGTAGATTTTGGGATGAAGGTGAATGGGGACAAGTTGGTGATACCAGAGTAGATCTTTCAGGATTTGAATTAACTACATCTCTCGGAACATTAGAAGCTTACAATGAAATTGGTTGGGGTCATGATGGTTGGGGTGAAGAAGCTTGGGGACAAGCAAATGATGTATCAGCAGAATTAACAGGTATATCAGCTACTTCTTCTGTTGGATCAATAGCTCCTGCGGATGTAATGGGCTTAACAGGAATTTCTACAACTTCTTCTGTTGGATCAATAGCTCCTGCAGATGTAATAGGACTAACAGGAATTTCTGCAACTATTTCACTTGGATCTCCGGATGCAGCTGATGTAATGTTACCTACAGGTCAATCTGCAACTTCTTCTGTTGGATCATTAAGTCCTGCAGATGTAGTAGGTTTAACTGGTCTTTCTGCGACTGTTTCTTTAGGTGGAACGGATGAAAATTCAAATCCTATAGTAACACCAACTGGAATATCAATGACTTCTAATGCAGGTTCTTTAGCACCTGCTGACGTTATGGGCTTGACTGGATTGTCTGCAACGTTTAATGTAGGGTCAACAACTATTGTTACAAGTTTAGATTTAACGTTAACAGGACAATTAGCAACGTCAAATGTAGCAGCTTTTGGAACCGCTTCAGGCTTTGGAATTCAAGCATATCAAAGTGTTGACACAGGTTCTAATACGAGCTATACAGATGTTGCTTAAGTATAAGCAAAATTAGGAGATAAAAAATGGCTTCAACATACACACCTTTAGGGGTAGAACTTCAAGCAACTGGCGAAAACGCTGGAACATGGGGAACGAAAACTAATACAAATTTACAAATTTTTGAACAAATCGTTGGTGGATTTTCTGCTCAATCAATAGCAGGCGGTGCACAGACTACAGCTTTATCTGTATCTGATGGATCAACTGGAGCAGTTCTATCTCATAGAATGATTGAATTCACAGGTTCAATTACAGGAAACCAAATCGTAACTATTCCATTAGATGTTCAAACTTTTTATTATTTAAGAAATTCAACATCAGGTGCATACACAGTACAATTTAAATATACATCTGGATCAGGAGATTCATTTACTTTCTCAGCAACTGACAAAGGTGATGCTGTTGTATTTGCAACTGCAAACGATGGAACTAATCCAGACATTTACACTTTACCAAATGGTAATGTTACTACTGCTGGAACACAGACTTTAACAAATAAAACTTTAACAGCACCTAAAATTGGAACTTCAATTTTAGATACTAACGGAAATGAATTAGCTTTATTAACGGCAACAAGTTCAGCTGTTAATGAAATTACATTAGCAAATGCTGCAACTGGAAACGGTCCAATTATTTCTTCAACAGGTGAAACAAACGTTGATTTAAATTTAAATCCTAAAGGAACAGGCGTTCTTAAATCAGGTACAGCTGCAGTAAACATTGCAGGTAAAGAAACTATGTGGGTTCCAGCAGCAGCTATGTATGGAGCTACAACTAACCCAGCAGCAGCAGAACAAGTTGAAACAACAGCAACAAGACCTGATATGAAAGTATTAGATTTTGATGCAAGTACAGATGAGTTTGCACAATTTTCAGTGGCTTTTCCTAAATCATGGAATGAAGGCACAGTAACTTATCAAGTTTACTGGACACCGGGTTCTACTAATACAGGAGACTGTATTTTTGGATTACAAGGAGTTTCTTGTGGTGATAGTGATACTATTGATATTGCTTATGGAACAGCAATTAATGTTACAGATGCTGGTATAGGAACAGTAGAAGATCAACAAGTTTCTGCTGAAAGTTCAGCAGTTACAATTGCAGGATCACCTGCAGTAGATCAATTAACTTACTTTCAATTATTTAGAGATGCAAATGCAGGCGGAGATACTTTTAGTGCTGATGCAAGAGTATTAGGTATTAAATTATTCTTCACTACAGATGCGGCTAACGACGCGTAAGGAGAATAAAATATGTTTGGATATCAAGTATTAGGTTTCGGAGCTGGAGGTGGAGGATCACCTTATAACGTAAGATATTTAGTCGTAGCTGGCGGAGGATCCGGTGGACACTCCCAAGGCGGCGGAGGTGGGGGCGGAGGCTTTCGTACAATAGCTTGTAAAACTTATGAAGTTGTTGGCGGTACATCATACGCAATTACAGTAGGTGCAGGCGCAACACCAATGGCAGGCCCTGCTTGTACAATTAACTCAGCAAACAATAACGGTAATCCCTCAACTTTTGATACTATTACATCAGCAGGAGGCGGATCAGGAGGCAATGGAGGTCCTGGCAGTGCCGGACCAGCTTGTGCTTCACCATTTAAAGCACAGGATGGTGGATCAGGAGGAGGAGTTGGACGATATCAAAATCCAAGTCCAGCAGGAGGATCACAACCAGCAGATGTTTTAGATGGTGGTGCAGGTAACTCACCTCCAACATCACCTTCACAAGGAAATAACGGAGGAACTAATCCTCACTCAACTTTTAACAACCAAACTGGAGGCGGTGGCGGCGGAGCTGGCAGTGTTGGAACTAATGCAAACTCACCCCCAGGATCAGGTGGACCAGGAGGATCAGGAACAACAAGTACTATAACAGGTTCACCTTTAGCTTTTTCAGGAGGCGGTGCAGGAGGCGGAGATTCTGTTCAAGGAAATCCAATAGGAAGTCCAGGAGGTTCTGGCGGCGGAGCTGCAGGACAAAGAGCTGTAGGACAAGCTGGAGGAACAAACCAAGGCGGTGGCGGCGGAGCTGCTGGCGGAAGTGGTGCTCCAAATGCTGGAGCAGGTGGTTCTGGAAAAGTTGTAATCAGAAGAGTAACAGCAGATTCAAATGGATCAGGTGGATGCACTTCAACTTCTGGAGATGACACTATTCACGTATTTAATTCACCAGGGACGTACATAGCATAATGGCACATTTTGCAAAATTAGATTCAGATAATAATGTTTTATGGGTAACTCCATTACAAGACGATATTTCTAATGATGATGAAGCAACAGGTGTTGCTTATCTAACTAAACATCACAATTGGCCTTTATGGAAAAAAACTTCTTTTAATACTTCTAAAGGAGTTCATTTATTAGGTGGTACACCTTACAGAGCTAATTTCGCAGGACCAGGATTAAAGTACGACCCTGAACTAGATATTTTTAAAGATAGTGTACAACCTTTTCCAAGCTGGACTATGAATAATACTACTGGAAAATATGAGTCCCCAGTACCATATCCATCAGATGATGAAACTTATACAGCATACAGATGGGATGAATCAGCATATCAAGTTGACAATACACAAGGGTGGAGCGCAATATAATTTTTGATTTGGCCAACGCTAACCATTGATAAATTTTTTGTTAACCCAAACTCAGTTATAGAGTATTCTAAATCTTTAAAATTTTTACCTGGTAAAGGAACTTGGCCTGGAACCAGAACTATAAGCACACATCAATTTGATCCAAATTTTTTTCAAAAAACTACTGAAAAAATTATAGCTGCTTTATACCCTAATGATGTTAATAAAGATTCTTGTTTAGAATGGCAAGCTACACAGTATTTTCAAAAAATAAAACCATCTGAGTATCCTGAAAAAGGATTTATTCATCAAGACTTAAGTCATGAGTTTACTTCTGTTGTTTATTTAAGTGATGAAGATAATAATGGAACTTGCATATATCAATTAAAAGATCCTGTGAAAAATAATTTTTATAAAGAAACACAAAAAGAAAATTATTTAAATCCTAATAAAAAAAGAACAAAAGAATTTAAGAAAGCAATTAAAGAAAATCATAATAGCTATGAAAAAGTATTAGAGTTAAAAGCTAAAAAAAACAGGATGATATTATTTGATGGTTCTCAATATCATGGAGTTGATAATTATGGAAACGATAATAAAGAACGTCTAACTTTGGTTACTTTTTTTGAATTTGTTAAAAGAGTGGATAATCAACCATTGAAATTTCACGCGTCTGAGTGTATAAGATATTGAAATGTATAAAGAAATACTCAATGAAGAAGCTGTTTATTACGGTGGTGTAAACTGTCCTAAAGGATATGAAATACATAGAGAACAAATAAAATATGCCATGATGTATGGCTATTTAGAAAAAAGTAAAAATAAAAAAACACCAGTACAGCCATTAAATCATACAATTCATTTATCTTTTTTAAATTCTTATATTAGTGATTTTTTCAAACTTCAGCAAAAAGGTAAATCATCTTTAGTGTTAAAAGAAAGTTTTAGTTTTATCTTAAAACAAGATGACAATATTCAAAAAAATAATTATTTTAATCCTTATGATATTGAAGGATCTCCAGTTTATACTATGATCTATGGTGTTGAATTAGAAAACAAAAGTTCAGAAGTAATTATTTACCACAACAATAAAAAAAGAGTTAACTTACATGCAAGATATCCTTTAAAAAATAATTGCTTTGTAATGTTTCCTTCTCATTTAAATTTTGAGATAACTAAAAATATTTCTAAATTAAATGGATTTTATTTAGTTAATAACTATTTTGAAATATAATGTTTACGAATAACGATTATTATTATTATAGAAAATTATTTACAGAGCAGTTCTGTGATTATGTTATTGAAAAAGGTTTATCACAACAAAAAATACAAGGAATGATAGGTCAAGACGGTCGACCTGTTTACGATAAAAAAGTTAGAGAATCAACAATAGTTTGGTTACAGGATAAAAACATACTAGAACCTATAAAAGAGTTAATGCATAATGCTAATCAAAAAGCAAACTGGAACTTTGAGTTAGATTTAAATTTAGATTTAAAAGCTCAATTTACTATGTATACAAAAAAACAATTTTATGACTTTCACCGCGATAGTTTTAAATCAAATAGAAATAGAAAATTATCTTTTTCTTTAAATTTGTCTAATCCTTCTGATTACACTGGAGGTGAATTTTTATTTAAATTCCATGATAAACCAAAAAAAGATAGAATATATGAAATGAAAGAAATTAGTGAAAAAGGTTCTTGTTTAGTTTTTCCGTCTTTTCAATGTCATAAAGTAGCTCCTGTAAAAAAAGGAATACGTTACAGTTTAGTTGTGTGGTTAACAGGACCTAATTGGAGATAAAATGCAAAAAATATTTAAAGATGAATTATTTAGTACTCCAGTGTTTAAAGTAAATATTCTTCAACATGTTAATCAGTTAAATCAATTAACAGATCCTTATATTAAAGATTCTATTAAAAGAGATAAAGAAAGAATAAAATTAGATAAGACGATTCCTAAAAAATTAAAAAACTCTTTTGGTTCAAGTTACCATTCGACTTCTTTAATTTTGGATAATAATTTTAAATTTTTTATTGATAAAATTGTTGATCATAGTAATCATTTTATTAATGATTGCGGTTTTGATATACAACACAAAAAGATAAGTTTAAATGAGTTATGGGTACAAGAGTTTTCAAAATTAGGAGGAGGACATCATTCAGCACATTCTCATTGGAATCAACATGTATCTGGTTTTTATTTTTTAAAATGTTCAGAGCTTACTTCTTTTCCTCGTTTTTACGATCCAAGACCTGGAGCCGTAATGACTAAACTACCTTTACTGGATAAAAATAAAATTTCATCAGGATCAGAATCTGTACACTATAAAATAAAACCAGGAGATATGATTATTTTTCCTGGATATTTTAATCACGAATTTACAGTAGACCCAGGTTTAGAACCATTTAGATTTATACATTGGAATATACAATATGTTTAAAATAATAGACAACGCAATAGAAAAAGAATCTTTTAAAGATTTACAATTATTAATGATGAGTAAACATTTTCCTTGGTTCTATTCATCAACAGTTACTGCGGAAACTCAAAAAGATAAGTTATTTTACTTTACTCATTTATTTTATGAAAACCATACTTCAAATAGTCAATATTTTAATTTAATACATCCTATACTTGATATTTTAAAACCAAATGCTATAGTACGAGTGAAAGGAAATTTATATCCAAACTTAGGAAAGAAAGTGCAAAACAATTTTCATAAAGATTTTGAATACGAACATAAGAATGCATTGTTTTATTTAAATGATAATAATGGGCCTACCGTTTTTAAAAATGGTAAAACAGTAGAGAGCAAGGCCAATAGATTATTAATTTTTAATTCTAAATTAGAACACGCATCTACTTATTGCTCTGATGAAAAAATAAGAGTAAACATTAATTTTAATTATTTCTAATGAAAAAATTTGATGATATGAAATATAAAGTTGTTAAAAAAGCTGTAGATAAAAATATAGCTTCTATGTTCACCGATTATATTTTTTTAAAACAACATGTAGCTGCTAAACTTTTTCAAGATGGATTTATTCCTTCATATGAAAAAACTTGGGGTGTTTGGACTGATCCTCAAGCTCCTTTGTCTTATTCTTGTTATTCAGATATTTTTGCTGAAACTTTATTATTAAATTTACATCCTCTTATTGAAAAAAAAACAAATAAAAAATTACTACCAACTTATTCTTATGTAAGAATTTACAAAAAAGGAGATGTTTTAAAGAAACATAAAGATAGAGAGTCTTGTGAAGTTTCTGCTACATTAAATTTATATGGCTCCAAATGGCCTATATATTTTAAAGATAAAGAACAAAAAATAAAAAAGGTTATTTTAAATGAAGGTGATCTTGCTATTTATAAAGGCTGTGAATTAGAACATTGGAGAGATGAATTACAGCAAGACTTTTGTGTGCAAGTTTTTTTACATTATACAAACCCTAATAATAAACATTTAGAATTTGATGAAAGAGGTTTCCCAGGATTACCAGAAGGTTACACTAGACCAGATTTGAAAAAACATATGTTAGGTCAAAATAATGTATTTAAAAAATGAACCAAGGAAACATTTATCCTCTTTTTTCAAAAGTATTTTATACAAAAGTAATAGAACTTGATTTAAAGAAAAGCATTTCGGCCGTAGATAAAATCTGTGATACAAATTGGATTAACTCTGGGCACAAAAAAGATTATGCTTACGATATAAAAAAACCTTCCTTAACTTCAAAAGAAAAACAGCTACTAAAAAAACCTAAACTTAAATTTTTAAAAAATAAAATATTAGAAGAATTTTATATATTTACAAAAGAAGTTTTGAAATATGAACAGAAGTTTGATTTCTCCACATCTTGGTCAGTAGTTTCTGAACCAGGAGCAGAAACAAATTTTCACGCTCATGCAAATTCTATGTTCAGTGGTATTTTATATTTACATGTAGACGAAAATTCAGGTGATATAGCATTTCAAGATTATACGGATATTAGATACCTTTTAGATAAAAAAGAATTCAATATTTATAATTCTCGTTCTTGGAGATTTAAACCTGTCGATGGGTTACTTATAATTTTTCCTAGTGAAATGCATCATAAAGTTTTAAAAAATGAATCTCATATAATGAGAAAATCTATTGCGTTTAATTTATATCCTATAGGAGATATCTATCAGAAAGATAGTGGAGCGTATTTACATTTAAAATGATAGAAGAAAATAAAAACTTTTTAAGTAAAGACATTTGTAAATATTGTATTGATACTATTAATAATAATTTTAATAAAACTGAAATACATTCTAAAAGACATATTTTAAAATTAAAAAATATAAATGATTTAAAGATTAAAAAATTATTAAAAAAATATCAATTACTTTTTAAAGATTATTATATAAAAAATATTGAAATTGTTTTTTGGCCAATAGGTGAATTACATGATTGGCATATAGATAATGGATATAAAGATGATCAGTTCAATTATGATATTACTACAATAACATATCTAAATAAAAATTACGAAGGTGGTAGAACTATTGTTGAAAATAAAACTATAGAACCAGAAATAGGAAAAATAGTAAAATTTTATTCAGAAAAAAAACATATGGTAACTGAGTTATTAAAAGGAAAAAGATATGTAATAGTTGCTTGGTATAATAAATTATGATATTTGAAAAGTGGTCGCCAAAAATTGTAGGTTATGTTGATAATCCAGAACACAAAGAAATTCAAAATAAGTTAATTAAAGAATGCATTAAAGTTAGTAAGAAGATTAGATCTGGTGGCAAAGCTTGGATATCTAAAAAAACATATAATACTTTAAATACTTATGATATTTCTTTAGACGATAATTTTAAACCTTTAAATAACTGGATCTTAAATCAAGTAAAAGAATATTCAAATAACCTAAATTATAAAAACAATTTTAAATGTGTTAATGGTTGGATTAGTTTATATCATAAAAATGATTTTCAAGAATATCATACACATAACACACATTCTCTTTCGGCAGTTTATTTCTTAAAAAGTAATGTTAAAAAATCCTCTAAGATTATATTTAAAGTATCTCCTGATCCTTTTGTAAATGAGCCAACATCTGAAACATTTACTAGAGATACAGCTAATACAGTTTATTACGATCCAGTACCTGGAAGACTTTTAATATTTAAATCTGACTTACCTCATTGTGTTGAAAGAAGTGAAGAAAAAAATACAAGAATATCTTTGGCTTATAACTTTGATATAGTATGAGTAATATATTAGAAAGATTTTCTAAACATCTAACATCTATTGGATACCCAAAAGAAAAAACATCTTGGAATATTGCAGGAATAATAAAAGGCACAAATGCTTTTTATAGGTTTGACGTAAGAAATATGTTTAAATTATCTGATGGAACAACTGCTCAAAAAGGTAGAATAGATACTAGAGCTGAAAAAATGGTTATTGAACGCGAAAAAGATTGGTTAATTTTGGACTTGGAAGAACTTCACAAGTATATTAAGAAAAAGAAAAATACAAAAGTCTACGTAAATGATTTGATCTCCGATCTAGAATGGACTATATTTATTGCCAAAAACTGATATAATCATATATTATGGCATTACAAAAAGTACAGTTCTTACCAGGGTTTAATAAACAGATTACAGATACTCAAGCCGAAGGCCAATGGGTTAATGGTGATAATGTAAGATTTAGATATGGTACACCTGAAAAAATAGGTGGTTGGCAGCAACTAGGTAATAATAAATTAACAGGTTCTGCTAGAGCTATGCACCATATTGTAAATAGAGGTGGTCAAAAGTTTTCAATTATAGGTACAAATAGAATTTTATATGCTTACTCAGGAGGTGTGTTTTATGACATACATCCTATTGAATCTACAACATCACTTACAAATGCTTTTACCACAACAAACGGATCTACGTCTGTAACTATAACTTTTGGATCTGGTCACAGTCTTGCGCCTGGAGACATAATTTTATTAGATACTTTTACAGCTATTACAAATTCTAATTACTCAGCGTCAGATTTTGATGATAAAAAATTTATGGTAACTTCAGCACCAACTAATTTAACGATTACAGTTACTATGCCTTCTGCAGAAACAGGATCAGGTGCTACAGCATCTGGTGGTATAAGAGTTCAAACATATTATGCAGTTGGACCAGCAGAACAGTTACCGGGTTTTGGTTGGGGTTTAGCTTCTTTTGGTGGCACAGTGGCCAATGCACTTACAACAACTTTGAACGGAGGTATTGATGCGTCTACAACAACCATAGTTTTAACAAGCGTAGTTAACTTTCCATCAACAGGTACAAATCATATTTCAATAGACAATGAAGATATTTCTTACACTGGAATCTCAGGCAACACATTAACAGGCGTGACGCGAGCAGCGAGAGGCACAACAGCAGCATCGCATTCTAATGGTGCAACAATTACAAATACGTCTGACTTCGTAGCATGGGGTGAAGCTGCATCGGGTGACTTAGTAATTGATCCAGGCCTTTGGTCTATTGATAACTTTGGTGATAAAATTATTTCATTAATACACAACGGCCCAGTTTTTGAATGGAATTCAAATGCATCAAATGCAACAGCAACAAGAGCTACAATTATTTCTGGTGCACCAACAGCATCAAGAGATATGATTGTATCTACACCGGATAGACACTTAGTATTTTTTGGTACAGAAACAACGATTGGCTCACCTTCTACACAAGACGAAATGTTTATTAGATTTTCTGATCAAGAAAATATTAATTCATACACACCTACAGCAACCAACACGGCTGGTACACAGAGACTTGCAGATGGATCTAGAATTATGGGAGCTGTTAGAGGTCGTGATGCAATTTATGTTTGGACAGACACTGCTTTATTTACGCAAAGATTTATTGGACCACCTTTTACATTTGGTTTTGCGCAAGTAGGAACTAACTGTGGTTTGATTGGTCAAAACGCTGCAGTAGAAGTAGATGGTGCTGCGTATTGGTTTTCAGAAAATGGTTTTTTTAGATACTCAGGTGCTCTACAATCTTTACCTTGTTTAGTGGAAGACTTTGTATTTAATGATTTAAACACAACAGCAAACCAACTTATTAATGCTGGATTAAATAATTTGTTTGGTGAAATTAATTGGTTCTATTGTTCTTCTGGTGCAACAGTAGTTGATAGATGTGTAACTTTTAATTATGTTGAATCTTCAGGTGAAAGACCTGTTTGGACTACAAGCACATTGGATAGAACAACTTGGCAAGACTCTGCTGTATTTGGTAAACCTCATGCTACAGATTATGATGCTGGTTCTAACAATTCCTATGATGTTGTTGGTAATACCGATGGCTGTACAATATACTACGAGCACGAAACCGGCACAGATCAAGTTACAACTACAGCTACAACAGCAATAACTTCTAACATTGAATCTGGAGATTTTGATATTAGTCAAGGTGGAGATGGTGAGTTCTTTGCAAAGATTAGAAGATTTATACCAGACTTTGTATCCCAAACCGGTAATACACAAATTACATTACAATTAAGAAACTACTCTAATGACTCACAAGCAAGTTCTGCTCTTGGACCTTTTACAATAAGTTCTTCAACAACAAAGGTAGATACTAGAGCCAGAGCTAGAGCTGTATCTTTAAAAATAGCAAATACAGCTGCATCTCAAAATTGGAAACTTGGTGGATTTAGGTTAGATATACAACCAGACGGAAGAAGATAATGGCAAAGATAGTACAGATATTAACAAGACCTAGTAAAGAATACAAACAAGATGTTGCTGACGCACAAGTAAGAGATCTTGATAGTATAATACAAAAATTAAACACAACGTATCAACAAGAACTAAAGGATGAAGTGGACGCTCAAAACTTCTTTATAAATTAATGTCAAATAGTTTCGTAAACGCAAAGCTAGATTTAACAACAACAGACAATACAACGTTATACACAACGCCTTCAGCTAATGTTTCTATGGTTAAATCTTTACTAATATCAAATGATTCTGGGTCTGCCTGTAATATAACTATTACATTAACAGATGCTTCTGGTAATGTGTTTAGCTTATTTAAGACAAAAGCAATAGATACAAATACAACAACCGAACTTTTAACTCATCCTCTTGTAGTAGAAGAGAGTGAGATATTGAAAGTACAAGCTAGTGACGCGAACGAGCTGCACGTTATAGCTTCTATATTACAAATACAGCCAAGAGAGGTAACATCATAATGACACTAGTAATAAAACCTGAGAACATAATAGAAAAGATAAGTAACAAAAAGACCGGTGAAATATACGAAAACGAAGACGCTTTAAAGGCAGCTAACGTGGCTCCAGAAGACATACAAAGAGACGTAACAGTCATAATGCCAAGCCTTGATTTATTTGGAAAAACCAAGTAAGGTAAAGTTTTCAGGATATAAAGCCTGCCTTAACAATTTAGCTAAATTATGACAATATCTAGAGGACAGATGAATAGACAATTATATGAAAGTGGCGGAATTATGAGCCTTTCAAAAGAAGGTATTGGTGGTGGCGACTATAAAGGTATAGACATGGGTAGCCGAACAGGTTTTGGCATACTTAAAAAAATTACTGGAGGAGCTAAAAAATTAGTTAAAGGTGCAACTAAAACAGTTAAAAAAATTGCATCATCTGATGTTGGTAAAGCTGCATTAATAGGAGCAGCTGCATTTGGAATACCAGGAACAAGTATGGGTGGTATATTTGGTAGATCATCTTTTATGTTGCCAGCAGGAGGAAGTGCACCAGGTATATTTGGATTTGGTGGTATTGGAAATGCTTTAGCTGCAGGTAAGTCTAAATTTTTTCCTAAATTATCACTTTCTGATTCTATGTTAAATTCTGTAACCGAAGGTTTAAGTAAAAATAAAAGCTCATTTGGAAAAATAGCTAAATTTGCTGGATTAGCAGGAGTATCTACTTTCTTAACAGGTACACTTGGTATGTCAGAAGAACAAGCTGAAGAAGAATTAGCTAGAGATCCATCAAAATATTTAGAACTATATTATAGAAATTTAAATCCTCCAACTGCAGATACTAACTCAGAAGAGTATGAAACACAGGTTAGAGAATTTGTTTCATCTAACACATCTGAATATGCAGAAGGTGGTAGAATAGGTTATGCAGCAGGTAGTGATGATGAGTTTCCTTTAGGTGATCCAACAGCGCCTGTAAATCCTTTTGGACCAAAACCAACAGGACCAGTATTACCAAACAAAGAAATGGCAGAATTTGATATAGGTGAATATTTTGAATTATTTGAAAAAGCTAATCCGGAGTTTAAAAACAAAAACCGAAATTCTGATGAGTATAAATTTTATTTTGAAGACTATTGGAGAGGACTAGCTATGAAAAAACAAACAGAAGGACGAGGTTTAGCATCTATGGGTGGTAGAATGAATTACGCGTTAGGCGACTCTGCAAGCCAGAATGCTATGCAAGCAGCGAGCGTCGAGGGTCTACCTGTAAGACAAAACCCTAAAGGTGTACAAGAACTAGATTTAAGAGATAATGGTGGATTTATACCACCAGTTGGGATAAAAGAAAAAGAAGATGACATTCCAGCAATGTTATCTAATAACGAATTCGTATTTACAGCAGACGCTGTTAGAGGTATGGGCGAAGGTAATGTTAATGTAGGCGCTCAAAGGATGTATGACATGATGAAAAAATTAGAAGCAGGAGGAAGTGTATAATGGCTGAAGTAGTAAGAACAGCACCTGCAGAATTTATTGAAGCTGGTGCAAAAACATATTTAGACGATCTTACAAAAGCAATTGGTGGTTTTAAAACCACAGATCTTTCTGGCATTATGGGTCCACAGTTTGTTGCTGGGCCAAGTGCATTAACTACACAAGCAGAAGGTTTAGCTTCTGGTCTTGGTAGCTTTCAACCTTTCTTAAATCAATCAGCGGCAGCACAGACAACAGCTGCAGGCTTATCAAGCCCTACTGCTTATCAAGCTTACATGTCTCCGTATCAACAAGATGTTATTGATACTACAATGGCAGACTTTGATCAACAAGCTGCAAAAGGTTTACCTATGTTATCTAATCAAGCAATTCAAGCTGGAGCATTTGGTGGTGGTAGAGAAGGTGTACAAAGAGCAGAATATCAATCAGCAAGTGATAGAAACAGAGCATCACTATTGGCTCAATTAAGACAACAAGGTTTTGGCACAGCTCAAAATTTAGCAGGGCAAGCTTTTAATCAGCAACAATCATTAGCTGCTGGTCAATTAGGATTAGCACAACAATCACCTGCATTATTAGGTCAACAGATTTCAGCACTAACAGGTTTAGGCGCGCAGCAAGCAGCGAGAGCTCAACAAGGCTTAACAGCTCAACAACAATTATTATCAAGACAAGCTTTACAACCTTTAGAAGCAGCACAACAATTTGGTTCTGGTGTTACACAATTAATTGCAGGATATCCAGGCAGAGAAAATATTTTACCACCTGCAGCAACACCTTCACCATTAGCAACAGGTTTAGGAACTGCATCAACGTTGGCAGGTATATACAGATTAATTAATCCACCAACACAAAAATTTCAAATGGTACAATAATGAGTAGAATTTTAAAAAGACCTATGTTTAGAAAAGGTGGAGAAGTTATGGAAGGTGTCATGACGGGTATCACACCTAGAAAAATGTATGACGAAGGATCACTTAATACAGCAGATCAAGGTGTAATAGATAATGTAAGACGTAAAATGAGTTTGATTGATACTATTTCAGGTTCAGGATCTAGTCCATTAGGAGATCCTTTAACACAATTTTTATTATCAACCGGTCAAAATTTAATTGGTGGTGAATCAGCAGGTGGTACTAAATTACAAGAACTTGCAGGTGCAACTAAACAACCACTAGCTCAAGCAATTAAATCTCAACAATTAAAAGATTTAAGTAAAAGAAAATTAGCTACATCTTTAATTAGTAAAATAGGCACAGGTGGACTTGCAAAATTTAGAGAGACGGCAAGAGGTCTTTTACAATCTAACGCACAATATAGAGAAAAATATGGTACAGGTCCAGAAGCTGTAGATAAATTATCTGCCGTTTTATTTGAAGAGAGTCGATATAGAAAACCAATGAATCCTGCCGAAAGAGCAGAAAAAGAAAAAGAGGCTAGAAAAGATGTTCTTGCTAAGAAAAAGAATATGTTACAACAGCAAGAATATAATACTTTACAAATATCCGGTATTGAACAAGCAGAAAAGAAAATATTAGATAACGATGCATTATACAAAAGTATGGATACAAGTAATCCTTATATTGCAAACGACGATTATGAAGAAGCTACATCAGCTGCAGCAAAAGACTCTGAAGGTAAAGAAGTAAAAATTAGAGTTTTTGTACCAGACGACAAAGATGATTTTAGACCTAATAAACGATATTTTTTAATTGATGAAGGTATATTTGTTACATATGATTCAGCAAATAACAGGTTAATTGAAGTACCTGGAATTTAGAAAGGAGTTTAATGGTTGATAAACTTAATCTTCCAGAAGGTTACACTTTAATAGAAGACACTGAAGAAGAACTTTTAGAAGAAGAGATAGTAGAAGAAGTTCCAAAAGATAAAGACGTTCAATTAGAAGAAACATCAGAAGAAGATCCTGTTAATTTAAACATATTACAAGAAAAAGGTATAATATCAAAAGACAATATTACTGGCACCATTACAGAAGAAGCAGTAAGAACTGCAAGTAAAATTGTTGATAAGGTACGAGGTAAAGAAGTAGAAGAAGATGTATCTCTTGTAGAATCGTTAGTAGGTGCAGGTATTAGTGCCGGTATAAAAATACCAAAAGGTTTAGTTACATTTGGAACTTTGCTTTACGATGTGTTTCAAGAAGAAGGTATACCAATTGATGAAACACTAACAGGTAAATTTAATGAAGCTTTTGAACAAACAACTTTAGGTAAAATAGAAAATGCTTCTGAAGATGTAGCTAGAGAAACAGCTGCAGGTAAAATTACAGAGGCCATTGGTCAACTATATGGTGCAGGTAAAATAGCACAAAAAACAGCTATACCTATTATAACAAAAACATCTCAAAAAGTTAGACAGTTAGTTAATTCTATTAAAGGTGGTAGATATGTTAAGACTACAAATAACGTAAACGCAGCAAAAGCTGTTAAAGAAGCTGCTAAATTAAATAAAATAACAGGCACAGATAAATTTATAGGTATTGCTGTAGGCGGCGGTGTAGGTGGCGGTTTCATTGTATCTAACGTAGAAGATATTGGTACGTTTGGTGATTGGGATTTTTTAGATTTTTTACCTACAGGCATGGATAGGAATGAAAGACTAAAAGGTGGTGATGATGCACAAAGACAATTATTAAATAGATTTAAATTTGGTGCCGAACTTGGTTTTCCTATTATACCTTTTGTAGTTGGTACAGGTAAAGTTGGTAAACTTCTTTTGCAAAAAGGTAAAGAACTTACATACAGTGATAGTATGTTAGAGCGATGGGTAGACAGATTTGTAGGTCGACCATTTAGATCTAGAAGTAATAAACCACAAGAATTATTTGATGGTATTCAAAGATTAGAAGGAAAAAAATCTGCAGTAAAATTATTAGCAAAAGATGCTGCTAGAAATTTTGATGATAGAATAAGAGAGATTTCAAAAGAAACAAGCGGCGCAGCTTTAGCAGTAAAAGATCCAGATGCCTTTTCTAAAGTTATATCTGAGTTTATGTTTAAATCTACTGATGATGTTGTAAAAGGTAAGTCAATAACTTTTCCTGGTTTTTCAACTAAAGCTTTAAATACATTTAGACAATCTATGGATAAGTTAGGTGTACCTAAAAAATCTTTAAATAAGATAGTTGAAGACGCTACAGCTTTTAGAAACACAACAGCAGGATTAAAATCATTAATTAGTGCAAGTAAAAATGTTGTAGTAGGCACAGAAAAATTAAATAAAATATTAAATGAAAGAATTAGGAATCAATTATCTGTAGACTATAAAATGCTAGATGATAACAGAGGTATATTTAATGGGTATAGACCTATAGCTGAGAATATAAAAGAAGTTTCACAAATTTTGCAAAGATACGCAAAAGCAAATGGTAAAAGTTTAGACGATGCAACAGCTAACAAGTTAGTAAATGATTTAACTAAAAACGCATTTAAAGATAAATCAACTAATGCTTTAGTATTTGATATAGGTGAAATGAGTGCTTTAGCCGATGCACCTGTGCAAAGAGTAAACATAGGTAAATATATTACCACAGGTAAATTTAAACCAGATGGAGTAGGAGGTTTAATACAAAAAGAATCAGATCTTCTAGCATTTAAAAAATTATTTGGAGAATATAGAAATGCACAAAAAGGTATTTACAATGTAGCATCCGAGCTTGCAGAGACTATTTCAAGAGATAAGTTTTATACTGAGTTGTTAGCAGATAGTAATAGAATAGCTGCAGCTTTAAAACAAGGTAATCCTGATATTCTTAAAGGTCAAATAGGTAGACCTATATTTTTTAAAAAC
>Ga0208545_1000365_pt1 | contig 21034 bp, 26 predicted proteins | sample DEB08_DNA_12_FD_185498 | JGI IMG/M metagenome (GOLD analysis project Ga0208545, IMG submission 185498) | Aqueous microbial communities from the Delaware River and Bay under freshwater to marine salinity gradient to study organic matter... | ecosystem: Environmental > Aquatic > Marine > Coastal ... | reverse complement strand
GGTGTTTCGTGCCGCGTTATTTTTTTAGCGTCAGAGGTTTAAGAGGGGTTATCATGCGAGATGATTTAAACAAGAAAGGAACGCAGGCGGGGCTAGCTCGTGTTGTGGGAATTACTCAGGAGGGGGTTAGTAAGTCGCACAAACAGTACTTAACGCCAGACGCTGACCTAGGCCAATGGGTTTTACAGTACTGCTCTAGGATGAGGGAGCAAGCAAGTGGACGCGGTGGTGGTGGGGTTTATGAGCTGACAGAGGAAAGGGCAAGACTCGCACACCATCAAGCGAACAAGACAGAATTAGAGGAGCAGGAATTAAGGGGGGATATGGTAAGAATAGGTTATGTCTCTGAGAAGTGGGCAACCGTTGGTAATAATTTAAAAAACAAGATGCGGGGACTTCCGCATAAGGTCGCTCATAAATTACAGGCGGCCACTGAGTATCAGGACGTGCTTGATATTTTAATAAAAGAAATAGACGAGGCTTTGATAGACTTAGCAGATGGCGAATTACTTAGCGGCACTCACGGACGCATTGCGTCGGACTCTGACACCGCCACCTAATTTCACGGTAAGCGAGTGGGCAGACGAAAAAAGAAAGTTATCTCCTGAAAGTTCGGCAGAGCCGGGCCAGTGGAAAACCGACCGAGCACCATATCAGCGAGGCATGATGGATGCCGTCAACGATACCAGTGTCGAGACCGTTGTTATTATGTCCTCGGCGCAGGTTGGAAAGACGGAGCTACTAAATAACGTTGTTGGTTTTTATGTAGATCATGAGCCCTGTCCTATTTTGCTATTACAGCCAACGCTTGAAATGGCGCAAACGTGGTCTAAGGATAGGTTGGCTCCAATGCTTAGAGATACCCCGGCGCTTAAAGGCAGAATTAAAGATGCCAAGAGCCGCAATTCTGGTAACACCATGCTTCACAAGACGTTTGAGGGTGGCCATATAACAATGGCGGGTGCAAATTCGCCAGCTTCTTTAGCGTCAAGACCGATAAGGATAGTTCTCGCTGATGAGGTTGACAGGTATCCGGTAAGCGCTGGCACAGAGGGCGATCCCGTAAGCTTGGCAAGAAAAAGAACAAACACGTTCTGGAATAAGAAAATTATACTAACCTCTACGCCTACAATTAAAGGCGCGTCGAGAATCGATACTGAATTTCAATTATCTGACAAACGCTTTTTTAACGTACCCTGTCCGCATTGTGATCAACTGCAAAAACTAACGTGGGCAAATGTTATATTTGACAAGGAAAACATAAAAGATACTTACTATGCTTGTGTGAATGGGTGCGTTATCGATGAGGCTGAAAAAATAGGGATGCTGCTCAAGGGGGAGTGGATAGCTGAGGGTGAGTTTAATGGTAGAGCAGGGTTTCATATTTCAGAGTTATATTCGCCTTGGCGCAAATGGCGGGAGGTCGTAAAGGACTTCCTAGAAATGAAGGATAACCCCGAAACACTAAAGACGTGGACTAATACGGCGTTGGGCGAAGTGTGGGAGGAGAAAGGGGATGAGGTCGATCACGAAAAACTTTTAAACCGCGTCGAGAGCTATGATTCGGATTCTTTGCCAGATGATATACTGTTAATAACGGCGGGAGTTGATGTTCAAAAGGACAGGTTAGAGGCTTTATCGTATGGATGGGGTGAAGAGTTTGAGCAGTGGGTTATAGAGCATAAGATATTTTGGGGTGATACAGCCGCGAGAGATGTTTGGCGTGAGCTAGATGAATGGCTATTAAAACCTTATCAGTGCGGACAGCACCAGCTTAAAATAGCGTGTACGCTTGTTGACTCTGGATTTAATACGGATCATGTTTATAATTTTTGCAAGCCTAGACAGGGGCGGCGAGTATTTGCAATCAAAGGGTCATCAAATTATTATGCGCCTGTAGCATCAAAGCCAGTTCAGGCAGGAAGGCAGAGGGTGCAATTGTATTCTATTGGTACTGATACTGCTAAGGATACGATACTGCTATCATGGCTTAATAATGACGATTATGGGCAAGGTTACATACATTTCCCTCATACTTGTGACGAGGAATATTTTAAACAATTGACGGCAGAGTTTAGAAAGTCTGAATTTACAAAAGGCGTTAAGCGCTTCAAGTGGGTATCAAAAAGAGAAAGGAATGAAATTTGCGACTTGCACGTGTATAATTACGGGGCATACGCAGTGTTGGAGCCTGACATTGGCGCGATAAGTCAAAGAAGGCAGCCAAAAGAACAGCCTGTTATTGAGCAAGCCTCAACCATTAGGCGACCTAAGCCAGTTAGAAAGCGCAGGAATTGGGCGACAGATATATGATTAATAAGTTTGATTCTGCAAATTATCCCGAAACCGTGCCCGATGATTTAACTATTGGCTCTAGGTGGGCATGGAAAAACACAGGCATTACAGAAGTTTACCCAACATCTTTGTACACGCTGAGATTTGTTTTTTCACTTCAAGAGTCTACACAGACACCAATATCTATAACCGCAGCCAAGACCGGTGCGGCTCATATTGTAGAGGTTAGTCAATCCACCACATCAAATTATTCAAACGGACTATACCTCTGGAACTCTATCATCATAAGAGATTTGGACTCTGAGGAGGTTGTTATAGGTGAGGGCTTTACAAATTTCGGTTATGATTTAACCGCTTTGACTGGCGACTCTCGCTCACACAATTATAAAGTGCTTCAAGCCATTAATGCCACTATTGAAAAGACGGCAACCAAAGAGCAGGAATCGTATTCTATAGCTGGCAGGTCTTTAAGTCGTCGAAGCATAACAGAGTTAATGATGCTGAAAAATGAGTATGAGCAGCTTTGGAAAGAAGAGTTGAAAGCCATAAAGCGTAAGCAGGGTATAGCCACTAATGACCGCGTACAAATTAAGATGGGCGCTTAAGCATGGGTTTATTTGATCGATTTAAGAAAAAGAATACGCCAGCAAGCCATATCATGCAGAAAAGCGGATTTTTTAGCTCAATAACTCCCCGCGTTTTAAGTGGATGGGAGTCGTCGTCGCATTCGATAGATTACTATTTAAAACAGGATTTGGTAAATTTAAGGGCTAGATCTAGGGCTTTAGTAAGAAAGAACCCATACGGAAATCGCTTTATTGATGTTATAAAGTCAAACATTGTTGGGCCGGAAGGTGTAGCGGTATCTGCGCAGAAATCTAATTCAGCGGGCAAGCCAGATAAGCGGTCTAATGATGCTGTTGAGCGTGCGTGGAAGGATTGGTGCAACTTTAATTGTGACGTTAATAAGCGCGCCTCTTTTGTTGAATTTCAGCAAATGGCTATATCGTGCGCTGCCACTGATGGAGAATTCATTTTTGAAAAACGCTATACGGGCAAATACGGGTTTCAGTTAAAGTCTATTGACGCTGAATTGCTTGATACAGATAAGCATACCGTAGTTAAGGGCGGCGAGATTAGATTGGGTATTGAGTACAATAATAGCGGCGACATTGTCCGGTATTGGTTTAGAGAAAAAAATCATAATGGTGATTATAGTTCTGGTAGAAGTTACTCAATTAAAGCCTCGAATATTATCCACTGCTTTGTACCTAAATTCCCAGACCAGTCAAGGGGTATTCCGTGGACTCATGCGGCCCTAGAAGCTACTAAGCACTTAGAAAAGTATCAGGAAGGCGCAATAGTTAACGCTCGCGCCTCTGCAAATACGTTTGCCGTATTATCGTCCAAAGGCTCAGATCAGTATACTGGTAGCGAGGAAGGTACGGCGGGGACGCTGGAAAATGTTGATGCGGGCGAGATATTAGATATTGGTGACAGGGAATTACAGAGCCACAATCCTAGTTACCCTCATCAAATGTTCGATGCTTTTATCAAAACCAATTTACGTTCAATCGCTTCGGGGTTGGGCATCTCTTATCATTCTTTATCTAATGACCTCGAAGGTGTAAACTACTCATCTATAAGGGCGGGCGTTCTTGAAGATAGGGAGCTGTTTAAGTTTTATCAAAACTGGCTTATACGCTCTTTTGTTCGCCCTGTGTTTAATGAGTGGCTTGGCATGGCCTACATTAGCGGTCAAATTTTATTAAATGGTGGCTCGCCAATATCTGAGCCGCTAGAAAAATATAAGGTCGCAAGCTTTCAGGCTAGACGATGGGGGTGGGTTGACCCGCTCAAGGATATGAAAGCTAATCAAATGTTTATAGATGAGCGATTAAAGTCACGGACTCAGATAATGAGAGAGCAGGGTGATGACCCTGAGTCTGTTTGGGCAGAGATTGCGAAAGAGCAAGAAATAATGCAAAGTATGGGTATTAACAAAACCGAAGAAAAGCCTAAAGAGGGCGTTACTGATGAGTAAAAAAGGCATAGTAAGCCAGAAATATGACCGTTCATTCGCTTTAGAAAAGCGTGCAATTGACGAGGAGGCGCGAACGGTTGAGCTGGCTTTTTCAAGCGAGGAGCCTTACGAGCGCTTTTTTGGAATGGAAATTTTAGATCATAATCCGCAAAGTCTGAGACTTGATCGCTTGTTAAGCGGCGGCGCGGTGCTGGTCAATCATGATACCAATGATCAAATTGGTGTTGTAGAGAGTGCTAGAGTCGATAGTGATCGCGTTGCGAGAGCTGTTATCCGCTTTAGTAAAAGCAATAGAGGTCAAGAAATCTTTCAAGATGTTCTCGACGGAATTCGTCAACTTGTATCAGTGGGTTATAAAATACACAAATATGACGTAACTGAGCGAGCAGGTTTGCCGGATGAAGTTAAAGTGACAGATTGGGAGCCTTACGAAATTTCTGTTGTATCTATACCGGCAGACTCCAGTGTGGGTGTTGGTCGTGAAATGAATTTAGAGCCAGTTGAAGCAATAGTTGAAGCTGAAAAACCTATTATTGAGGAAAAGAAAATGACAGAAGAAATTAAAACAGAAGTGCCTGTATTCGACGAGAAAGCAGAAAAAACCCGCATTCGCACCGAAGAATCTAAACGCATGGATTCTATCAAATCATTGTGTGATACTCACGATTTGCCGGAATTGAGTCGACAGGCTGTAAGCGAAGGTATGAGCATCGAGGAAACTTGCCAAAAAGCACTAAAGCTAGTCGGTGATCGCAACTCTAAAGCCCGTGAAAACCAAACCGTCGAAGCAAATGTCGATTTAAGCAAAAAAGAGCAATCAAGCTTTTCGTTTATTCGCTTAATGGACGCAATGTCAAACCCTAATGATCGTGCTGCACAAAAACGCGCCGGTTTAGAGCTTGAAGTTTGCGCAGATGCTGAGTCACAAATGCCAAGCGGCTTTAACGCTCGCGGCGCTTATATTCCCTCAAATGTTTTTGAGCGTGATTTGACAGCGGGAACGGCCACAGATGGTGCCGAGTTAGTTGGGACTAACTTGCTATCGGGTAGTTATATCGACGTATTGCGTAACAATATGGTTGCTTTGCAAGCTGGCGCAGTTATGTTGCCGGGCCTTGTTGGTAATGTAGACATTCCGCGTCAAACTAGCGGCTCAGCATCGACATGGATTAGTGCAGAAGATGGGGACGCGACAGAGAGCGAGCCACAATTCGATACAATATCGCTAACCCCTAAAGATTTAGCAGCTTACACTGAGGTTTCACGCCGATTAACTCAGCAGTCTACACCGGCTATTGAGGGTTTGGTTAGAAATGATTTATTTCAAGCTATTGCTTTGGGTCTTGACTCTGCTATCTACTACGGTGGCGGTGCGTCTGGCGTTCCACAGGGTATTGATGGTGCAACTGGTGTGGATGACCCTACATTTGCAAGTGCCACGGCTCCTACATACGCAGAAATGCTAACCCAAATGGCTACCTTGTTGGCGGCTAACGGTGCGGGCGACCTTACCTATATTGGTTCACCTGCATTTTGGAATTCAATGATGAGTACGCCTAAGCAGGGTTCTGGCGTTGAAGGTAACTTTATCTCTACCGGCTCTGACATTCTTGGGCGTAACTTTTTAACAAGTTCTCAGCTAGCGGCTAATGACTTCGTTTTGGGTGACTTCTCTCAAGTCTTAGTTGGCGAGTGGGGCGGTATTGAGTTAAATGTTGACCCTTACACGCATTCATTGAAAGGTAAGACACGTTATGTAGTATTTAAAACGTGTGATTTAGCTATTAGACAACCTGCTAAATTCTCTTTCCATAACGCGGCATAAGAAAAAGGTTAGCCCTCAGTAATGGGGGCTAAATTTATTATGAAAGTAGAAATATTGGTCGGCTGCTATGTAGACGGTAATGCTTGCAAAGTTGGCGACATTGTAGAAACAAAAAGCGGTAATCTTTTGATTGGAATGAATAAAGCGGTTATTGCAAAAGATAAGCCAAAGAAAGTAAAAGCTCCAATGAATAAAAAGGTTGATGATTTTGAAGTTCGTTAAGTCGTGCACGGCTGATGGTGTTAAGTATAAAAAAGGTGATGAGCCTAAAAATATACGAAACACTACGCGCGCCAAGTTAATCGACAGAGGACTACTAGCCGAGGTCAAGAAAGATGACGTTAAGCCTGATTGATGATTTGGATGAAATCCTAGCCGAGGATGATCACGGCATTTTTTATACTCATGAGGGTATAGAATATCAGGGCATTTTTAATAAAGAATTTTACGAGCAAGATGTTGGGACTGCGGGGATAGCATCGAGTGAGCCTGTTTTATATGCTAGCAGCAGGGATTCTTCAGATATAGAAATAGATGACAATATCAATATAGCATCTAAAACTTATACGGTTGTGCATAAAGAGCCGGACAATCAAGGTCTAATTAGGATTACTCTGAATGGCTGATCATGTTCGTTCGCAAATAAGAGAAGAGATATACAGCCTTTTAAAAAACCTTTCCCTTACTGGATGCAGGGTTTATAAAAATAGGGTTTACCCTATCGCTGATTTGCCGGGCATTATTATTTATAATGGCAATGAGGAAAGCGAGCAGGATATAATTGGCGCTAGAAATTTTGCCCGAAACTTTGAGATAAAGATCGAAGGCTATGCAAAGTCTGACGATGATTTGGACGAGATCGCAAAAAAGGTTGAGGCCGCTTTAACTGATCAAACATTAGGTGGATTATCAAAAGATTTAACGCTAATTAGCTCTGAGTTTGACTTTTCAGACGGTGAAGAGCCGAGCGGCGTTATTACAATGACGTATTTAATAAATTATAGAACTACACTTAACGCGCCAGATATAGCGCTATAGGAGAAGAAAAATGGCTACACATGCAGGTAATGAAGGCGCAGTATATATTGGCGCAAACCAGATAGCCGAGGTTAAAGGTTATTCTTTCGATATCACGCGAGATGTTACGGAAGACACCGTTATGGGGGATGATTTTAAAACCTATAAGGGTACTCTTGGCGATGCTACAGGTTCGATTGATTGTTTTTGGGATGAAACCGACACCAGCGGGCAAATAGCGCTGACACCGTCAACAACTGAGGTCACTTTAAATCTTTATCCAGAAGGAAACACCACGGCGGATAGTTATTATACCTGCACCGCGATTATAACTGGATTAAGTATATCAGGTGCCAATGATGGTATGGTTGAGGCTTCTTTTAGCTTTCAAGCGACAGGTGGCATTTCTCTAGCAGTGGTGGCGTAACATGAGCGCAATACAGCAGTTAAGAGCCAGATATTCCGCAAAAGAGAGCCGGTCTAAAACCTTTTTTGAGGGTGAGAACGCAATAGAAATATCGTGCGCCCCTATCACCGTTTTTGAAAGTGATAAAATCAAAAAATTATCCAAAGGCTCGGATTTTCTTTATTGCGTCGAGCTTATTTATCTTAAGGCTCTTGATTCAAAAGGCGATCGTTTATTCCCGACGATGGTAGAAAAACAGTTATTGCTTAAAAACGTCCTAGCTGATGATGTTGCGGAAATAGCGACGTGGATTAGCTCTAGCGACGAAATAGAGGACGACGAAAAAAACTAATCGGCGGCCATGAACCAGATAAAGTCTATGGGGTGGCCGCTAGACTCCACCAACCGTTAAGCGTTATTTTTGATATGACTTTAGACGAGCTTTCTGGTTGGATTTATTATTTTGGGTTAGATGATGTCAAATAAAAGAATTAATTATAAAATCACCGCCGAAAATAAAACTCAAAAAGCGTTCGCTGGTGTTCGTAAGTCAGTTGACGGTCTCGCAAAAGTCGGTGCCGTAGCCGGTGCCGCTCTTGGCGCAAGTATGGTTGCCGCCTACATGGTGGCATCAAAAAGAATAGATAAGCTAGCAAAAACCGCAAACGCCTCAGGATTTGCAACCGAAAACCTCGCCTCATTACAATATCAAGCCGACCTATCCGGCGTATCAATGGAAAGCCTAAACTCTTCAATGATTCGTTTCACGAAACGGATGGGGGAAGCTGAGCAGGGCACCGGCGCTGCTAATAAGATGCTTGATAATATGGGGCTTAGTACTGCGGAATTCTTTAAGCTTCAACCGGCAGAGCAATATAAAATAGTTTCAGATCGCATAGCTGGCATGTCCACCGCTCAAGAAAAAGCGGCCGTTTCGGCGGCATTCTTTGGCCGTGAAGGCATCATGATGGTTAACATGTTGAACGAAGGTTCGGCAGGGTTTGCGGAAGCGGCAGCGGAAGCCGAATTATTTGGTTTAAACATATCTAAATTAGACGCGTCAAAAATAGAAGCCGCCAACGATTCTATGACCCGCGTTAAGTCAATATTTCAAGGTGTAACTAATCAGATCGCGATACAGTTTGCGCCAGTAGTAGGGGCGCTTGCCAATCTATTCGTGGAAGCCACTAAATCTGCTGGCGGGGTTGGCCCTGTAGTGCAGAGCATGGCAGAAAAAGCCACAAAAGCTCTGGGGTTTCTTTCGGACATGGGGCGCGGTCTAAATGTAGTGTTTTTGGGCTTAAGGCAGGTTGTAGCCGAAATAACAAACGGATTGGTTCAATTAGTTAGTGTTATTGGCGGCTTTGGTGCTGGCATAGCTGAAAAGTTAGGTTTTGATGTTTCGGGTATCCGAAAAATAGAAGAGTTTGGCGAGTCTTTTAAAGCCACTACTGAAATGATGAGGTCCGAGCTTCAGTCCAAGCTTTTAGAGCCTATGCCGTCCAGCACAATAAAAACTTTTGTTGATGACTTTCAGTCTAAGTTTGATAATGAGATATCAGCAAATAAAAGCGGGGGGGGATTAAAGTTAAACCCGTTAGGGAAGGATGGTAATGATGATGATAATTTTTTAAGGAAATTTGAAAGGGTAAGCGATAGATACGCAACAGAAGAGGAGATGCTAAGACAAAGCTATACCCGCCGCCAAGGAATTATAGACGAGGCCAAGAATCGAGAAATAATTTCTGAGGATAAGTGGCAAGCGCTATCGACAAAAAACCATAATGAGTATTATGATAACCTAGATTCTTTATCGGATGCTCAAAGCCGCGCCAATCTAGCTGCATTGTCTGGCACCTTCGGTTCTATTGCTGGAGTGATGAAAGAGGCGAAGGGCGAGCAGTCAAAGTCATATAGAGCCATGTTTGCTGCTTCACAAGCGTTTGCAGCGGCTGAGGCTGGCGTTAAAATAGCACAGGGCATTGCTAGCGCATGGTCGTTAGGGTGGCCAGCGGGAATAGGGGCGGCGGCTGGCGTTGCTTCCAATACGGCGGGCTTAATTTCATCGATAAAAGGTCAAAATATGGCCTCTTTTGAGGGCGGCGGCAGCACTGGAAATGGCATAAGGGCGGGAGGCATGGATGGTAAGGGCGGAAAGCTTGCCATGCTTCATCCTAATGAAAAAGTCACCGACATGGAAAAAGGCGGCGGCGGTAATAATATTGTGATTAACAATTATTCCGGTGAGAAGGTTCAAGCGCTTACAAGAAAGGATATTATTGAGATAATTGTTGGCGAAAACGGCGACTCAACCTCACGAAGCCGGAGGGCTTTACAATCATCGTCTAACGTTAAAGCTAGGGCTTCATAATGGAGGTTTGGCCGGATTACATGCCACGTTGGGAGGTTGGCTATTCGTCGGCGTATAAAAACGCGGTCGTGAGGTCTTCAATCCCCGGAAAGACCACCCAAAGACGCGTTTCATACAGAAACAGCGAAATAGTATCTGCGAGCCTAGTTTTATCAAGCACAGAAAAGGCTATTTTTGAACATTTTGTTCAAGACTTGTTAAATGATGGTGCTGATTGGTTTTTGGGTCATGTTTTTAATTCTGGCGTAGTTGAAGATGGAAATGTTAGGTTTGTTTCGGGGGCATACAGTGCAGCGCCTTTATCAACTTTTTTATGGAAAATTAGCGCAAATATAGAGATAAAACGTGCCTAGAAAATATCTGCTCTCTCAATACAGCCATACTTATTCCCCTGATGTTAAGGTCAGTGAATTTTCAACATTGAATAGAAGGCAGCGGGCTATATTCCCGAAGCGAGACACAATTTTTAATGTTTCGGAGCGCCTAACCTCGGCAGAATTTGCCGATTTTGAAACGTGGGTTAATATAACGCTCAACGGTGGGGTTGACCCTTTTACGGGTGAGTATTGGGTTGGCGACGCAGAGGAAACCGGCACATTAATAATAGTAAATGGCGCCTATTCTTTTGTTTATGAGTCGCCTAACGTGATTACTGTAAGCTACCAGCTAGAGCTAAAAAATAGAAGTATGGTCGATGGCGAAAGCATAAAAGGTTTATTCGATGATAGCGCGCTATTAAGGGAAGAGTCATATTACAATCAGTTTAATATTTTAGTAAATGAGAACAATTTCGCATGACCATTGCTCAAGCTTACGCCTCGGCATCACAAACACCCCTTGATACTATCGAGATAACGCATAGCGGCCTAACTGGTGGGGTGCAGCGTTTTGTGTCTGGGTATACTGATAGCTTTGCGACGCTAGAAGACTCCAGTGTAGTGAGGTTTACCGCTATTGGGGCGAATATAAAACTACCAGATCGTGGCACTGACGGCGGGCAATCGATACAATTTGGCTTTGACAATACGTCAAGAGTGCCATCAAATGAGATTAAATCGCTGATTAACGCATCTAGATCATCGAAAGAATCGCCCACTTTAAAATATAGGGCTTATTTACCCACGGATTTAACGACTATCGCGGCTGGGCCTTACTTGTTTCAGGTTAAAGCATCGCAAATGAATAGGCGGCAGGTCGTTATTACCGCCTCGTTTTTTCAGATAGGTAATATGGCTTGGCCTTACAGGAAATATGACCCTGACAAATACCCCGGCGTTAGGTATGCTTAAATATTTAATATGGCAATACAGGGACGACAATAATTGTTGGGATTATGTGAGGTATTGGCTTAACAAGGAGTTTAAGGTACCGATGGACGAGCTGCCAAAATACGGCATCCTATCCGGTAGAGAAAGAGGCCACTTAAGCGTCGATAATTATTGCCATGAGTCTGGGCCGGTCAACGGTGCCATTGCCTGTAAATACAGGCGAGGGCATTTGTATCACGTTGGCATCGTGATTTGTGGTAAAATTTTACACGTTAGAAGCTTAAAAGCTGGCGTGTCAAAAGATACGCCACAACAGTTTAACTCTGCTGGAAATGTAAAATATTATGCTCATAGAAGTTTACGATAAAGTCGGCGTTTTACTGTCTGCTCATAAGCACGACGGAAGCTTAACCGATTTTATAAAAGCAGAAGCTGGTGAAAATTATATTGAGCATTTTAAGCCTTATACCGCCACACTGAACGGTATCGAATACCCGCACGATGATCACGATAAAATATTAAACGGCTCTGATGTTGTTGTTGTTGTTTTGGAGCCAGCGTTTGACCCTGCAACATGGGTTGCAATCATTATCGCTATAGTGTCTGCTGCTTATTCTTATTATGTAACATCAAACCTTGAAGACTACTCATCACCTGAAAAGCCAAACTCAATATATGAGTCAAGCGTAAGAGCCAACAAGGTTAAGCCTAACCAGTTGGTTAGAGAAGTGGCTGGGTCAATCCCTATTTTTCCTGATTATATCTGCCCCCCTCGGCGGCGGTTTGAAGATAACATCGAATATATTTATTTGATGCTATCCGTTGGGGTTGGGTATTTTGATATAAGTTCAAGAAATTTATTTATAGCTGATACCCCGATTTCAAATTACCCCGGCGATATTGAGTTAGAAATTTTTGAGCCGGGCGATACAGTGAGCGGCAATATAGCGCACCAAAACTGGTATCAAGCGTTAGACGTTAGCAGCCTTTCGCTAAAAACAACTTTCGATCAGCCTAGTGGAAATTGGAGTGCGATTTTTACAGCACCCGACACTATACAGTTTTTTGTCGATTCAGTGGCCGTTGCCTTTCCTTTCGATGTCGGTTCGATATTATTATTTAGTGATGCCAATATAGCCGCAAATGAACGGTTTATGAGGGTAGAAACTATATTAACCACGACCGCAACTGATGACACTATCACCGTTACCATTGTTGACCCTGAGACCGTTACGGTGGGTTATGATTCGCAAACAATCTACAATGGGGACTCGGACGATACTTTTGTGTTAACTCCAGTTTTGGGGACTATTTATAATGACACCACCGACGTTTTAACGTCCGATACTGAGGCGGCTATAGAATGGAGGGCTGAGCTTGGGGGGGTGAATTGGGAGGGGCCGTTTACACTTTGCCCCTTTGGTCAAAATGCAACCGCATTCGAGTTTGAAGTTAGATTTCCTAGAGGTATAGGTTTTTTAAATAATAACGGTGGTTTTAGCTCTAGGACAGTTGATATCGAGGTTCAATACAGGGAGTCTGGGCTAGGCGGCGACTGGCTGACCGTTCCGGCTACCTCATACACAGACAATACAAATAATGAGCGCGGCTATACTGTAACTCAATCCTTGGCCTCAAGTTATAACCCAGAGGTTAGGTTTCGCCGAATAACTGACGATGCGACAAGCACAAAGCAGTTAGACGAGGTTGAAATAACGAGAGTAAAGGCACTTTTGGAAAGTGCGACAAGTTACTCAGACGTTACAACTATAGCCCTAAGAATAAGGGCCACCAATGCGCTATCTAGAACGGCTGAGAATAGGCTCGCCATTGTTGGTGCAACAAGAAAATTACCGACTTTGGCCGAGATTGAAGCACTAGCATCAAGCGGTACGCCATACAGTTTAACTGCTGAAAATACGGCAACAACAAACTATTATTCAATGGATGATGCGGCTTTTTTAAATGCGAGGCCGGTTGATCTTTGGGTAAGCGGGACGGCAACATCAAACCCACTCGGGGCATTTTTTAGTGATAGTGGGCTTAATTATTATGTAGCACTTTCTAATTTTGTTGATTCAGAGACCGTTATCACTTCATATCCGTCAGCCTCCCCTTATGATGTAAGTTCGATTGATTTTTCAAACCCTACAATATCGCCAGCATTTACTAGTACGATTGATAAAGTTATTGATGTTTTTGATGGCGGGACAAAGCTGCTAGTTATGGAAAATCAAATTGTATACGTTTATTTGATGAGCGTTGCTTATGATGTGAGTTCGGTATCAGTAACTCCATCTCAGATATTCAGCGATGTCCCCATTTCCGGCGAGATATTTTGTAGAATTCTAGGTGATAAGCTATTTATTCTTATTGGCTCTAGCGCTATTCGTCAGTACACGATGAGTACGTTAAATGATGTTTCTACAGCTTCTTACGATTCCGTTAGTCTTGATATATCTGGATATTTTACAGTAAGCCCGGCAGTTGATGAGTTTTTCATATCGGATAGCAAGCTGATTTTGTTTGACTCTTTTAGAAATGCTTTTGAGCTTGATATTGTTGGTGGTGATTTATCCTCTGTAACCGATAGCGGCGGCAGGTATGTTTTTCCCGTCGTACTTGATAGCTTTTCTTTTAACCCTGACGGGTCAAAAATGTTTGCTGTTAGCTATCCTGAAGAGAATTTTATATTAGGTGGTGACGTACACACATACGCATCAACCACAGTTGTTGATAGCCGCTCCACTAGCGAAATAGGCCGTTTCATGGGTTATATGCTTTACGATAGAATCGGTAATGATTTGGCCGAGTATGTTGATTGGTCGGAATTTGCAGCGTTTGACACTTTGACTCAGGCTAGAGGCGACACCCTTAATGCTGAGTTTGCCAATGAGTCTACAGTATGGGACGTTTCAAAGTTAATTTTGTCTACTGGTTACGCTGAGCCAACGATTAAAAACGGCAAGATGACACCTGTTAGAACGGCAGCGGGTACAGATTACAGCCATTTATACACGCCCGATATTATGATGGGCGAGGGTGTGACAACGGTTGCTGAACACGACAGCACAGAGGAGCCAGACGGAATAATCGTGGAATACTTGAATAATGAAACCGGAATCAACGAAACTGTTAATGCTTTTTTGGCTGGCGACAATGGGATTAGAACCAAAAAAATACAGGCCTTTGGTATTACTGGCCGTACTCAGGCTTGGCGGTTTGGTATGCGAGAGCGTGAAAGAGAGCGCAACAGGCCGCGCGAATATTCCTTTACTACAGAAATGGACGGACTAAATTCGTTTTATGGTGACGCTGTAGGCATTGTCGATGAGCTAGATGCGCCACAATTCGGAAAGGTAACGGCGGTTTCTGGCGCTACAATTTCAACCGATCAAATATTAACTTTTTTGGGTAGTGATTTAGCATTTTTCAGGGATGACGAAGGCGTATGTTATGGCCCATTTAGCGTATCGGCTGGCGCTTCACCCAATCAAATAACGCTTGATAGCCCATCATCCTTAGGCTTTACTTTTGGCGATTATGATGTCTTATTCAGCATGGGAACGACAGATCAGGTAGTAAAACGCGCTATAATACGAAATATACAGCCTAGCAGTGACAATACGTGCGATATTGTCTGTGAGGAATACATAGCCGCAATATATCAACATGACGACTTGGAGCCGAGTTAATGCCAGCACCCACTTTAACACAATTGAATGAGGCCGAAACGGACATCAATTCCCTTGAGGACTTTATAAATAACCCGGTCCCCGGACTTGTAACTACTAGGACCGGGTTGCAATACCCAAACCTATTAAGCGTTACTCAGTCAGTTATTGCGGGAGCCGCCACTGGTGTTGGTTATGATAATTCAGCATCTAACTTATCATCTATAAACGTGCAGGCAGCGCTTAGAGAGCTTGAGCGTGGTGCTCTTCGTGTTGATGATTACGCAGAATTGCGGCTGTTAAGTGTAGCGGGGCTAACTGATGGCGACTCTGTTTTAGTAACTGATGCCGGTATAGCCGGAATGTTTACGCTGAGAAATGTATCAGCCCACGGCCTAACCGACAACGGCGGAACTATTATTATTATAGATGCTGATTGGTATGCTGAGAGGGTTTACAGTGGGGCAGTTTATGTTTCATGGTTCGGTGCGGCTCTTGATGGTGTCGCAGATGACACAGTGCCAGCGCAAGCGGCTATAAATATGCTTGGACGTGTCATATTTGATGAGGGTATATGCAGAACCACAGCAACTTTAACCGTTCCGGCAGAGGTAGAGATTATCGGTGTTGGACGCAGGGGTGGAACAGGAACCTCTATCATTCTAGCGGAGCATACAGGCAATGCGGTTTTAAGTATTACCGGCTTTACCCATGCTAAAGTTTCTGGTATTTATATAAAAACTGACGATACAACATATCCCAAAACAGGCCTCCTGTTAGGTCGAACCTCTGCGGCCAGTGCGGGGCATCATAATTTTGATTATATAAAAGTTGAGGGTAGATTTAGCGTTGCGCCGATATACTCTATAGCGTCTGAGGTTAATACATGGAGCGATATTTATGTATTAAATAAAGCAGGCACAACGTCTAAATATTGCTTTTACACCAGCACGGCAGATGATTTAAGTGTTGCAAGCTTGACGTCATCCACTAACCTTGTGTGCACATTTACAAGCGCCTACTTTATCAACGAATCGACAGACCCAGATGCAGCGTGTATTTATATAGAATCTGACGAAAGTATGGGGAGCTGGAATTGGTATAACGCATACTTAATTCCGTTTGCTGGCTCTTACGTCCATATAAACAATGCTACTGACGCACAAGCCTTAGGGCCATACGCATTTTACGGTCTTAACGGAGAAAGGTTATCTGGTGGAGACCCTATGTACGGGGTGAGAATCACTAATAACCCCGCGCTTGGCAATTTTGTACTTCATGGCTTGACTATCGTAGGCAATAGGTTTGACTTGCTTGCAATTGACACAACCACAGGGAGCGATAATACTTCAACAGCTGCGGCATTTATGACAAATACATCAGCCTCATATACTGTTAACGAATTTGTTGACATGATCATCGAAAACGAAACAGATCAAAGTTACGCTCTTATAACTGCAAACACAGCAACAACGATTACAGGAACCTTAAGGGGTGGCACGAGTAACAATTGGGATAGTGGCGACACTTACACAATTTACGATAAATACAGCATATTTATTGATTCTAACGTAACGCTTACACAGCCAAACGTGGTCATGCAATCGGCTGAAGCCTTTCCATACGCTATTAATCAATACAGAAGAAACAATATGAAGGGCGGTTTGTTTAGCGTTGGGCGTGATAGCGACTGGATAACTCCAACACTTTTAAATGGTTGGGTTAATTCTGTGGGCGCTCCAGCAACGCAGGTTGGGATTAGTCTTGACGCGTCAGGAAATGTGCAATTAAGGGGGCTTGTGAGCGGGGGAACGGGCACTATATTTGTTATTCCTCACCGTATGAGGCCATACCGTAACCTTTATATTACAACCTCCGGAAATGGTGCTTATGCACGATTATTAATCACCGCCGCCACCGGCGCAATCACTGTACAGGCGGGAGCTGGCCCACAGATTGATTTAAACCCAATTAGCTATAGGACTGGAATTTAATTAGGTTAGGGGGATAACGCCCTTAATTGAGCGCTACATTAATTTTCATACCGTCACTGTGCTTCATCACCATTGATCTAGTAGTGGGCGATACCGGCTCTAATCCGTGTATTCGCTCCAACTTTCTAAATATGGCTTTCATTATATTTGAAACCGCTTGATGAGTTACGCCAAGCTTCTCAGCTATTTTAACTTGAGACATGGGATTGCACCCATTTACTAAAAACTCAAAATAGGCTTCGTCTACATTTGCGCCTAATCTTTCCGAAACTATATCTTTCATTACTTACTCCATGATCTAAAATTATAAATGCTTATATGAATCTAGAGCGCCAGCGCTGGCGTTATTGCATGTACGAAGGGCGCACTCCATATTAATAACCGCTGTTTCTAGCTCGCTGAGCCTTTCTACCATTTCACGAACAAGCAATGCGGATATCGTCATGTTCTCGCCGTAAGCGCTATCAATGGCCTCTCTGTATGCGCTTTGTATGCCAACTATCGTTTTCATTGCTTCATCCACCCTGTATCCGTTAACATTTTAGGTATTGATTGATCGCGAGTCCGATCAATCCGTGACACATTCTTGGGCAATACCGTAGCCTCAAATTCTGCCATTGTTTCTCGAGATAAAGCATTCTTTGCATAGGGTAGGTTTATACCGTCCCACCCTTTGCTTACAGTCCAATCTATTAACTCAGTTGGGGACATACCTACTTCATGCGCCCTTAATGCCATGCACATGGCTTGATTGAATGCTCTTTGTGTCAACGGCTTACCTTTGTTGATTCGATGCTCTACGTAGCTTTGAGCAGCTTCTAGCTCTATCTCAATGTCCAACCCGGCGTAGTCAATCTTTGTAGCCTTCTTCATTGGCCGACCCCTCTTTATTATCTTTTTTATCAAAGTGATCATTTAAAGATGTAGACACATACCATGTCTGCGTTCTGCCTTCTTTTTTTGCTCTTGATTTTAATCTAGATAAAAGTTTTTCTTCTAACCTAAATGCTACTTGTTTTTTCATAAAATTCCCGTCATTTATATTAATTTTATTTGCTTGCTTTCCTTCTCATTTTTTTCTGAAAGAAGAATTTGCGCCCAATTTGACTTTTCTTGGCTGAAACCAAGCTCTTTAAAATTAAGATCATTCTTTAAAATACATAAAGCTATTTTTCTATAGCTAGGAACCTTAAGTGTTGACTCAAGCTTTTTTGGGGCGCTATCTGGAATATCATCAAAGTAACATCTGTTTATCCACATCTCTCTGTAAGAGCTTATCTTTTGAGTAGCGCTTTTCCCAAAAAGCGATTGCTCTATCAGCTTCTCTGTTCGCCAATGTCCGTTGCTCATCTGTTAAGTGCCCCCATGCTTCTCTAGTTATGCTTTCAGGGCAATTAATCGCCATTGCCACCGCCGCGTGGCCTATCCATGCTCTTCTATTGCAAGAAAAGTCAGTAAGCCAGTTCTCGCACGATACCGGCCACTTCTTAACTACAAGAATCATGAATCTGCCATACTTCACGTGATCGCTAGTAAAAACTATTGCTTTTTTTAAGTAACTTTTTTTATTGTTTACGCTAGACCACATCTTGGTATCCATTTCTTCCCAGTCTAAATAATGCCTATACACTCTCTTAATTTTCATTAAGTTCAGCTTCCCATGATTGACTAAAGTCAGTATTCTGAAAAAGAGCGGCAACTCCAGTTATCTGCTTTAGACGTAAAAGCTCGTCTTTACTCATTCCAATATGATCGCAAATCCACTTGTCCCCCTTCCCCATTTCAACTAACTCTGAAACTATCGTGCTCATAAGCTCTATATTGTGACTGCCTCTAGCTCTGTTATGTCTAATGGTTGATGCCATCCTATCGTGCATATCTTTGTTCAAAACAACAACAGGAAGCATGTCCTTCTCTCGCTCCCTTATGCGCTTACTTTCTTTTAATGTTCTAAATCTATGGAATCCATCGACTACGATGTAGAAATCCTCTTCTTTATCGTAGACTGTAACTACTGGCTGGGTATATCCGTCTTCCCAAATTGAGGTTTCCAGCAATGCCATTTCAGGAGGGGCGACAGAGTTGGGGTTATAATCGTTAGATTTTATTCTATCAATATGAACAGCTTTAACGTTATAGACAGGCGAAAGCTTATCGCTTGCAATATAAGAGCCATCCTCACCGTGAACCTCGTCACCCTGTAGCGGTGGGTTAAAGACGCAAATCAAAACAACCTCTTCTACTGCTTCAAAATAATGAGGATCATTTTTATCAAGAACATAAGTTACATCTGGCTCAATAATAAATTCTGCGCCTGTTTTTTCGCTTGTTAATATTCCTTTTCCACTTATGCAATAACAGCTCTCCAAATGCTCTTTGTAATGCCAAAACTGCTTGCCCTTAGGGGGGATTATAGTTTTTGTCATTGAGTAACCCATATTATCTGACTTAGTCAATATACGGTTGCTAATGAACCCGCCTTTTGGGCAGCTTACTATTTTTTCGTTGCTTAAATCTGACAATCTAACTATTTTCATTTTTCGCCCCATTCTTATTTAATGATTTATATTTTTTTTGTATTGATCTTTGCCTTTCTTGCTGGTGCTTCGCTGGCTGCAAGCCTAGATACTTACATGTATGATCATTTTTAAGTATCGTTATACAGAACCTTTTCCAGCTAGTTACGCTACCGGCGTTGCTTTTTAAGCCGTCTAGGTGATCAGGCGGTACCTTTATTATCACTCGCCTTAAGTTGCCTCTTCCATGTGGAGTGACTCCATTTAAGTGAAACTTTATACCTATAGATTTTAAATTGCTTATAATATCTTCGTTTAACCCGCGCCCCACTCTACCCCAGAATTTTATTGATTGGATAAAGCGCTGCTTAAAATTTGCTGATGACTGCTCCGGCAAAGTATCAATTAAAAACTTCACAAAAGATTTCCATGTATGACCATCTGGCAAAGAAAAGCTGTTGTAGTTAAGCTGCTTTCCGTACGTGGCTGTGAAGTTAGCCCCGCTCACTCTTGCGCATAACCTCGCCCACGTATGGCCGTCAATAACTCTATATAAGTTTAAGCTAGCCTTTGCTTCGCTCATAAATGGGCTGGCCACCCTCATTGTTTCGACTGGAACACCTGACATATAAAAAACATCGTAGAGCTTATTGTAAAGCCACTCAAACTTAGCATTTGAAGCCCATACGTCCGAGGTTCTCCAATCGAAAATAGGATAGCAGTTGTATGTGTGCTCAGTGTTTTTCTTTGTCCACATTAAACCGTCTTTCGTTTCTTTTCTGTCGTTTAGTATTGCCCTGTATCGGTTAAGGCTCTCTTGCGTTCTTATTCCGATTAAATTAGCGCAACTCTTTCCTTGACTATACCACTCAGAAAACATATCCCAAAATTCATCGTAGTTCATATTTTCAATAAAAAGATCGCCAAATTTGTGATTATCAATATTTACAATGTAGTCCTGCTTAGGCATCTCTCTAATCCATCTATGCTTATCTTTTTCTCCCCAGCACTGCCAGTCTATCTCATAAGAAGAAATGCAGCATGGCAGCGTCACTGGAAGGCAGCACCAATATATGTCGAGGTATTCAATATTGTCTTGTAATATTTTGTGCATAAATTGCAATGAGTACTCATAATTTGCTTCGTTATCTAAAATTTGAATTCCAAGCTTCTTGTCTCTGATGTTATTTTTTTTCATGTAATCCAAGCATAGGTTTAACATTACTCCAGAGTCTTTCCCTCCCGAAAAAGAAAGATAAACACGATCAAAGTTTTTGAATATAAAATCAACTCTCTCTAAAGCTGCATCATATACATTGACATCTTTGTAAACCCTTTTAAAGCCGTAATTGCTTTTTTCTATTCTCAAGTTATCCATATACCCCACTCTTTAGTTATCTGTTATTATCATGCTACGTATAACGCTTGTTATACTCTGGTATACATTCTATATATTTTATTTGTTCTTTGCAAGGTTCTTTTTTTTTATTCTCATAACGACCACTCCGCAATACTAACGCGCTCATTATATCGATTAATAACCGTAACCATTTTTGTTTTTATTAGCATTCCTTCGCGCCTTAGCTCGCTGATTCTTGCGGGTGCTTCAATTATTCCTAGTGCT